>Ga0126314_10000319_pt1 | contig 23978 bp, 26 predicted proteins | sample Plot105B_FD_92535 | JGI IMG/M metagenome (GOLD analysis project Ga0126314, IMG submission 92535) | Serpentine soil microbial communities from UC McLaughlin Reserve, CA, USA - Plot105B | ecosystem: Environmental > Terrestrial > Soil > Grasslands | place: USA: UC McLaughlin Reserve, Lake County... | reverse complement strand
GTGTAGTCGTCCTCGCTGCGCGCGTCGTCGAGCTCCCGACGCTGGACGTAGATCGGCCTGCCGGCGAAGAGGTGGTTGCCGCCGCAGTGGTCGAAGTGCAGGTGTGTGTTGACGACGATATCGATGCCGGCGAGATCTAAGTCCTGCTTGCTTAGTGGCCGGAGGCGGGGATCGAGGTCGGCCACCGCCGGGTGCAGCTCCGTTATGCCGGTGTCGACCAGCACGCGCGCATCGGGATGGTCGATTACGTGCACGTAGACCGGCATCCGCTCGCCCTCGGCGAGCAGGTCGGCAACGCGAACTGGCGTGACGGTGATTGAGGCGGGGGCGTTCATTGTGTACCGACCGCCGCGGTGGTGGTAGATATGTGAGTCGTGATGACCTCCTTTACCGGTTACTGGCTGACGCGCGGCCGGCCGCACTGCCTCGCGCGCTGGCCGAACAGCTCCTGCAGTCGTTGGCTGGTAGAGCAGTGGGCCGGGTGACGGGCCCTCTTTTGTCGGTCCAGCCGCCGCTATGAGAGTTAGCCGCTATTCTTAATAATGATGGAAGAGGAGCGATCTCCAAACACCTTCTTTCTCCCAATTACCGACAAAAGGGACTAGGCGAAGGTCGGAGCTGCTAGACTCCGACCCTTCACTTTCAGGTCGGGGTCGGCGTGCACGCAGCTGCACAGAAACTCCCGGCACAAAAGCCTCCGGTAGGACAGTCGCTGTCTGTTGCACAGGGAGTCTGGTTGTTAGCTCCGCGGCAGTGATTACCAGAAGAGCCTGCGGTACAGTAGCGGCCGAGTGTGAGGAGAAGCTGACAAGCTGAAACGCTGACGGCTGATTGCTGAAAGCCACAAGAAAAAGGGCCGGATCTCTCCGGCCCTTCTGGCCTCGTGAAGGGGGATGGACAGCCCGCAGATGCCTCCATGGGAGGCTAAGGGGTCTTTACTGTGCATCCCCCTTCATGGGCCCTTCGGGGTCGCGCGATCTACATCATGCCGCGCAACTCGGCAACCATATCCAGGCCCTGCTGCTTGCACAGGTCCTTGGGGCGCATGATCGCCTGCTCGTCCAGCAAATTACGGGTCCTGGCCTCCTTCTCGAGGTGACGCTCGATGACGTCTATGGCCCGGTCCACGTCCTCGCGGGTGACCTCGCGGGTCTTCTCGTGGGTGATAGTCATAGTCACTTGTCTACTCACCTCCTTTCCGTAGCGGATTCGACGGAGCTTGTAACATTTGATCCGCCTTCGCTGACTCCAGGGTAATGGCGCGCCATGCCCTTGTCAAGAACAAATTCTGGCTTTTTGTGTTGGCCCTAGGGCCGAAGATTGACGAGGCTGCGATGATCCCGCCACACACCCGACGAAGGTATCGCCGACGAGGCGCGCTGCGACGGGTACCGTGTCTTCGGTGAGGCAAAACCGGAGGTCCTCCTCGTACCCGAGACGCTTCAGCCTCCGTGCCGCGCTGTTGTTCTGCAGCGTCCTTATGGAGCGAGACAGGTAAGCGTCGAGGACACGCCTTGCCCTCCCGTCCAGTTCAGCACCCCGAGAGCGAAGCCGGTGGAGGATGGCCCCGCTTGCGGCCTCGTCCTCGGAGGCGCGCCAACCCTCCCAGCCGCACCCGACTACAACCACCTCTGTGCCGTCGTAGGCCGCGCCGGACAGCTCCTCGGCAACGATGCCGGCGTTGACGAAAGTGCCTGTCAGGATGGTCCTCGCGCCGCGGGCGGCCTCCACGACGCGGGTCCCGTTCGTGGTCGAGAGGGCGACCGTGGAGCCCGGCGGCACCTCTGAACCCAGGATCTCCGTGGGCGAGTTGCCGAAGTCGAAGCCGGCAACCTTCGCGCTGCCCCGCTCCCCAATACGGAAATCCGTCTCGGCGGTCGCGGCCTCTTGGACGGATGCGACGGGTACGACCCTTGCTCCCTTCCAGACGAGGACAGCGATGGTCGTGCTCGCCCTGAAAGCGTCGACGACGATCACCACAGAACCGGAGCGGGCCGCCGCCCGCGCCCCGCTCTCCCCACCCGCGTAGCGCGCGATCACCGGGCGAGAACCAGAACCTTCTTCGACATCGCGCGATTATACAGCCGTCAGCGATCGGCTTTGTTCCTGCCGATAGCTGAAGGCTGACTGCTCACTTTGAGAGAAAGTCAACAGCGTTCCAAGTTAGAATATAGTAAATCAATGGATGCTGAACCAGGGTTCGAACGCAAACAGGGGGCGGAAGATGAAATATCGCACGTTGGGCGACACCGATATAGCGGTCTCCGAGGTAGGCTTCGGGGTGTGGACGGTCTCGACCGGCTGGTGGGGAGAGGTGGACGACGAGAGATCCGTAAGACTCCTCAGAGACGCTAAAGAGCGGGGTATCAACTACTTCGACACCGCGGATACCTACGGCTCGGGCAAAGGCGAGACCCTCCTCGCTGACGCCTTCGGTCACGTGCGCGACGAGGTGGTGATCTCGACCAAGATCGGCTACGACTTCTACAACCATACGGCCCGTCGCGGCCAGCAAGAACGCCCCCAGGACTGGTCGGAAGAGTTCATCCGCTTCGCCCTGGAGCAGAGCCTCGAGAGACTGGGCACGGACTACATCGACTTCCTCCAATTACACAACACCAAGATGGATGCCGTCGAGGATGACGAGCTCTTCGCCCTCATGGAGCAGTTCCAGAACGAAGGTAAGATCAGAACCTACGGCATCGCCCTGGGTCCCAAGATCGGGTGGCTCGAAGAAGGCGTAAAGGCCATGCGAGACCGCAATATAGAAGGCGTGCAGATGATCTACAACCTCCTCGAACAGGATCCTGGACGGGATCTCATCGAGACGGCCCGCGAGACGAACACGTCTCTGATAGTACGCGTCCCCCATTCCTCGGGGATGCTGGAGGGCCACTACGACGAGAACACGACCTTCGCCAAGAACGACCATCGCCGCCACCGACCTAAAGAGTGGCTCACGACGGGCCTCCAGAAGGTGGAGCAACTCTCCTTCCTCACCGCATCCGGCGAGCGTACCCTGGGCCAGGCAGCCCTCAAGTTCGTCCTCGCTTCCCCTGAAGTGATCTCCACCCTCCCGAACATCTACGGCGAAGAGCAGATGGAAGAGTTCGCCGCCACCTCGGAGACACCCGATTTGACACCCGAGGAACTCTCCCGTATCGCCGAACTGTACGAGAACGACTTCGGGATAAAGGCATCGGGCAACAGGCTTCAGGTAAGGGACAGGTAGCGCAGGTCAGGAGAGTGCCAGAGACCAAGAAAGCTATGGCAGAACGCAATGCATACGCGCTGACGCCACGCGCCGGGGCCCTGATACCTGACCTCTGATGCCTTCGACAAAAGGAGAGACCCGATGACCCAAATTCACACCCGCCAACAGCAGACGCAAGAAGAGAAACTTCCGGCCCAGTACATAAACTACGTGTTCTTCGAGTTGGATCCCCTCTGGCGGCGCCTCCCTGATGAGGAGCGCGAGCGTGGAAAGCGAGAGTTCCTCGAGGCCGTAGAGTCGCATTCTGGCGACATGCTGCTGCGCACTTTCTCGCTCATGGGTCTGCGCGCGGACGCAGACTTCATGTTGTGGAGGATCGGGTATGATCTCGACGCGTTCGAGAGCATGACCAGTGCCCTCCTGAAGACGGGTCTCGGCAAGTACCTGCGCGTCAATTACTCGTACTTCGCGCTGAGCAGACGCTCCATCTACGTCGGCGAGCACACGCCTGGCTTCGAGAACCGCACGTACATCATCCCCGGGGAGGGCGAGTATCTCTTCGTCTATCCTTTCGTCAAGACGCGGGCGTGGTACGGGCTACCCATCGAAGAGCGCCAGCGCATGATGAACGAGCACATGCAGATCGGACGCAGACACTACCCCGTCAAGAACAACACGGGCTACTGCTTTGGGATAGACGACTACGAGTTCATCCTCTCCTTCGAGGCCGAGTCCCCACAGAAGTTCCAGGACCTGATGATGGAGCTAAGGGAGAGCGAAGCAAGCTCCTATACCGAGTTGGACACCCCGATCTTCACCTGTCGTCGCCGTACTCTGCCGGAGATTTTGGAGACTTTGGGATAATCATCGTTCCAGCTATAGAATCGCAACACGAGATTCAGGTATAATCCCCGGCAACGCACCAACCATAGCCGGGAGGCTCCTGTTCTCGCCTCTCGGCTATCACGTTGGTCAGGCATCTTATCTCTCTTCTCTGGACGCTGCATCTCCACACTGTATAATCAATCCCGACATGATTACTAGGATTAATGTGGGGACGAGCGTGACGGAGCTTGTCGGCAGAACGCCGCTTTTGGCGTTGCCGAGCATCTCGGCCGAGGTCCCTGGCGTCGACATCCTCGGCAAGGCCGAGTGGTTCAACCCTGGAGGATCGGTCAAAGACCGGCCTGCCTTGTGGATGATCCGGGACGGCGAGAAGACGGGTGCGCTGACGCCCGAGAAGACCATCCTCGATGCGACGAGCGGGAACACGGGGATTGCGTACGCCTGGATCGGGGCCGCGCTCGGCTACAGGGTGAAGCTCTGCATGCCGAAGAACGCTAGCGAGGAGCGGAAGAAGATCCTGGGCGCCTACGGTGTCGAGATCTTGTTGACCGATCCCGACGATGGCTCGGACGGGGCGATCCGCGAGGCGCGGAGGTTCTACGCTGAGGACCCCGAACGCTATTTCTATCCAGACCAGTACTCCAACCCGGCCAACCCGCGTTCGCACTACGAGTCGACGGCGCCCGAGATCTGGGAGCAGACGAACGGCGAGATTACGCACTTCGTCGCCGGACTCGGCACGAGCGGCACCTTCGTGGGTACGGCGACGCGCCTCAAGGAGTACAACCCGGGGATAGAGACCATCTCCTTCGAACCAGACTCGGCCTTCCACGGCCTCGAGGGCATGAAGCACATGGAGAGCGCCATCGTGCCCTCCATCTACGACCCGACGTTAGCCGACCGAAACCTGGCGGCGAGGACCGAGGACGCCTACGAGATGGTCAAGCGGGTGGCGCGAGAGGATGGGATCCTCATCGGCATCTCGGCCGGCGCGGCGGTCGCAACCGCGCTCGAGGTTGCGAGGGAGATAGAGTCGGGGACGATCGTCACCATCCTGTGCGACGGGGCCGACAAGTACCTCTCCGAACGTTTCTGGGAGCAGTAGGTTTGCCACTCAAGATAGGCACCGGGGATTTGGACCGCATTTACGACCACGCCAGAGAAACGTATCCTGAGGAGTGTGCCGGGGCGCTGGTCGGCATAGACAACGGCGGCATCAGGGTCGTCGTCGACGTGTGGCGGGCCGAGAACACGCACGAGGAGGAGCGCAGCCGCCGCTTTCTCATAGAGCCGCTCGAGGTAAAGAAGTTCGAAGAGCGGGCCGAAGAGAAGGACATGGGGCTGCTCGGCTTCTACCATTCACACCCCGACCATCCGGCAGAACCTTCCGAGTACGACCGCGAGCACGCCTGGCCCGGTTACTCCTACGTGATAACCTCGCTTGGCGCCAAGAACGTGGAAGACATGCGCTCGTGGACCCTGAAAGACGACCGCTCCGGTTACGACGAAGAGCCCATAGTAGGATAAGGAGACTCGTATATGCCCAAGGTCAAGATCCCTACCCCCCTCAGACAGTACACCGACGGCAACCCCGAAATAGAAGTGGGCGGCTCGACGGCGGGCGAGGCCCTGGGCAACCTGGCCTCGGAGCACCCCGACCTCAAGCAACACCTTTATACCGGCGACGGCAAGCTGCGCTCGTTCGTCAACGTCTACAAGGGCGAGGAGGACATCCGTTACCTCGAGGGCCAGGACACCGAGGTCGCAGATGGCGATGAGATCTCCATCATTCCCTCCATCGCCGGGGGACGATGTAGGTAGTTTTCCAAGTAGTTTTCGAACGCTCGTACTTTTCATTTTTCCGAAGAAGAGGACTTTTCAGAGATGCAAACAAGACAGCCCATAGTCGAGTCGCCCAACGGGGCGATGGAACTAAGCAACGAAGAGATAGCGCGCTACAGCAGGCACCTGATCATGCCCGAGGTCGCCCTCGATGGGCAGAAACAACTCAAGGCCGCGAAGGTGCTCACGGTAGGCACGGGCGGCCTGGGGAGCCCGCTCGCCCTGTACCTGGCAGCGGCCGGGATAGGGACCATCGGGATCGTCGATTTCGACGTGGTCGACGAGTCCAACTTGCAGCGCCAGATCATCCACGGTACATCGGACGTGGGGCGCCCCAAGGTAGAGAGCGCCTACGACAAGCTCAAAGACATAAACCCCAACGTGGAAGTCAGGGTCCACGAAGAGGCGCTTACCAGCGAGAACGCTCTGGAGATCTTCGAGGACTACGACGTGATCGTCGACGGTACGGACAACTTCCCGACCAGGTATCTGGTGAACGACGCCTGCGTCCTTCTGGGCAAGCCCAACGTGTACGGTTCGATCTTCCGTTTCGAGGGCCAGGCGAGCGTCTTCTACGCTGAGGAAGGCCCGTGCTACCGTTGCCTTTACCCCGAGCCACCCCCTCCTGGCCTCGTACCCAGCTGCGCCGAGGGCGGAGTACTCGGCATCCTGCCAGGCGCCATCGGCACCATCCAGGCCACCGAAACAGTCAAGCTAATCCTCGGTATCGGCGAGCCACTCGTCGGACGGCTTCTCCTCTACGACGCTCTTAGTATGCGCTTCCGGGAGATGAAGCTCCGCAAGGACCCGGACTGCCCCGTTTGCGGCGAGAATCCGACGGTTACGGAGCTGATCGACTACCAGGAGTTTTGCGGTATTCCCCAGGCGAACGCGGCCGAGCAGGAGAACGGTGTGCCCGAGATCACCGTCGGAGAGCTCAAGACGAGGCTCGATAACGGCGAGGACATCAACGTGCTCGACGTGCGCGAGCCGCACGAGTACGAAGTCGCCAACATAGGCGTGAAGCTCATGCCCCTGGGTGAGCTGCCGCAGCGCTTGGCGGAGCTGGATCAGGACGAGTACTTCGTCGTCCACTGCAAGACCGGCAGCCGCAGCGCCAGGGCCGTCAAGCTCCTGCAGGACGCCGGCTACGAGAACGTCTACAACGTCAAGGGCGGCATCACCGCCTGGAGCGAGGAGATCGACCCGAGCGTTCCGAAATATTAGGGAGGCTTCAGGTCTTTGAGCGGGGTCGTTGTTTCGGCGGCCCCGCTTTTCGTCGCCGGCGGCAGGCAGGGTCAGGAACCGTAGCGCAAGGCGGGCGTCACCGCTTCGAAGTTCGTGGCATTGATACTCTACAACCTCTCCACGAGCGATGCCGATGATCAGTCTGTAACATCTGAGGGGTGGATAACATCAAGGTCTTCGACGGCCACAACGATACGTTGCTCAACCTCCACCTTCCCCGCCGTGGCGAAAGACGTTCCTTCTTCCAGCGCAGCGACCTGGGGCACCTCGACCTGCCGCGGGCCCGCGAGGGCGGATTCGGCGGAGGATTCTTCGCCTGCTACGTTCCCTACCCCCAAGACGACGACCGGAATGAGGAGTCGGCGCTGACCCGTACGGAAGATCAGCAGATCGACCCCGAATACGCCAGAAGCTTCGCTGACGATCTCGTCGCAGATCTGTTCGGGCTACAGTCCGAAGGCGGTCTCAGGGTAGTGAGGACGGTCGGCGAACTCGAGAGGTGTCTCCGCGAAGGGGTCGTGGCCGCCATCCTGCATTTCGAGGGCGCCGAGAACCTGGGCCCCGATCCCGCCGCACTCGAAGAACTCTTTGAGATGGGCCTCCGCTCGCTCGGACTCGTGTGGAGCCGCCCCAACGCCTACGCTCACGGCGTCCCTTTCAGGTTTCCTTCCTCTCCCGACACGGGTCCAGGGTTGACCGAGGCAGGAAAGGACCTCGTACGGGAGTGCAACCGGCTTGGGGTCTTGATCGACCTCTCCCACTTGAACGAACGAGGATTCTGGGACGTGGCAGAGCTCTCCGAAGCACCGCTCGTGGCGACCCACTCGAACGCCCACGCTCTCTGCCCCGCTTCGCGCAACCTGACGGACCCCCAACTCGCCGCCATCAGGGACTCTGGCGGGATGGTCGGCGTGAACTTCGCCGTCGGCTTCTTGCGCGAGGATGGCGGCGAATCGGAGGACACCCCGCTGAAGACGGTAGTACGGCACGTGGAATATCTCGTCGAGCGCGTCGGTATCGACGGGGTGGGTTTCGGCTCGGACTTCGACGGGGCGAAGGTCCCCAAAGAACTCGGGGACGTGTCAGGTATGCCCAGACTCCTCGCCGCGCTCCGGGACGGCGGCTACGACGATACGGCGCTGGAGAAGCTGGCGCGCGGGAACTGGGTCAGGGTGCTGCGGACGACCTGGCAAGGGTGAGGTTCAGGAACCGGGGGGTAGATTCAGGGTGAACCTCGCTCCGCCTCCTGAGGTGTTTTCGGCGATGAGCTCGCCGCCCTGGGCGCGGGCGAGGTCGCGGGCGATGGCGAGACCGAGGCCCGTTCCGCCGCCGGAAGGTCCCCTGCTACGGGCGGCGCTGTGCGTATCGGCCCTGTAGAAACGCTCGAAGACGCGACCCAGGCTCTCGGAGGCGATTCCTGGCCCAGTGTCCTTAACGGATATCTCGACCCGTCTGTCCGTGGTACGACCCTCCACCGTTATGGTCCCGCCGGGAGGCGTGAAGCGGAGGGCGTTATCGAGGAGGGCGGCGAGGATCTGACCCGTACGGTCCGCGTCGCCGCGCGCAAGGAGCTTGCCCGCGTGGCGGATCTCTAGGTTCTTGTTCTCGGCGGTGGCGCGGGCGGCGAACCGCTCCGAGCTCTCGGAGAGCACGAGGGCGAGGTCGAAAGGCTCGCGGGAGACAGAGACCTTCTCCGCGTCCAGACGGGCGAGTAGCAGGAGGTCGGAAAGCAGGGCGCTCATCCTGTCGGTCTCGCCGAGGAGGTCGTCGACGAGCTCGCGGTTGTCGGAGGTCTTGTCCGGATCGTCGATGCCCCGGGAGAGTACTTCGGCGTCGGCCCGGATCAGGGTAAGCGGCGTCTTGAGCTCGTGGGAGGCGTCAGCTATAAACACTCTCTGCCTGCCGAACGCTTCCTGGACCGGCCGCATCACCCGCTGCGACATGAATAGCCCGCCGCCCGCCGCCAGCATCAGCGCTCCTATGCCCGTGAGAACGAGCACGACGATCAGCCGTCCTACTGTCTCCGTCACCGCCTGGCGCGACTGGGCGGCCTGCACGACGGCGACTACGCTTCCGAACTCTCCGTACTTCTTTACGGGGATGCTCATCACCCGTACGGCACCACCGGGCCCGGGAACGGTGTCTTTGATCGTCTGCCTCTCCTGCCCGGCTGTCTGGGCCATGTAGGTGTAGGGCAGGCCTAGGGAGAAGGATGTCTCGTCAAGGTCCCCATAAGTCGAACCATTGGGCAGAAGGACGATCACGGCCACGTCGTAATCGGTTGTCGCCTTTACGACGCTGTATTTGTCTTTGCCGCTCAACACGCTGTTGGCCCTGTCTTCCGCCTTCTGCAGGAGCAGGTCATCCTGTTGTTCACTGATCCTCAGGTAGAAGGTGAACACCACGACGCCGCCGAAGACCAACAAGATGAGGGCGAGGATGCCCACATAGCCCATCGTCAGGCGCTCCCTGATGTGATCGAACATCAGCGCGGTTCGGGTTGCGGCTCGAAGGTGTAACCGACGCCACGGACGGTCCTGATGTGGGAGGTGTCGCTGTTGCCGTCGAGTTTCTTGCGCAGGTAGGAGATGTAGAGGTCGACGACGTTGGCGTATACCTCGGGCGAGGCCCCCCATACCGTATCGAGCAGGACCGGGCGGGTGAAGACCTGTCCGGGTCGCTGGAGCAGGGTGGCGAGCAGCGCGAACTCCTTGGCCGTAAGATCCACATTCTCTCCCCCGTGGCGGACCACGTGTCGCACGGGGTCGAGCGTAACGTCCCCGACCGCGAGGATTGCGCCGTCTTTCCCTTCGGTCCACGGACGACGGGTCATGGCCCTGACGCGGGCGAGCAGTTCAGGGAAGGCGAAAGGCTTGGGAAGATAGTCGTCGGAGCCGGCGTCGAGACCCTCAACGCGGTCTTCGATCTGGTCGCGGGCGGTCAGCATGATCGCCGGCGTTCCGACCTCCGCGGCACGGAGTCTCTTCACCAGCTGGACGCCACTCAGATCGGGGAGCATCCAGTCCACGATCAGGAGGTCGTATTCGCCAGCCAACGACCGCACGAGCGCCTGCCGGCCGTTGGCCTCCGTCTCGACGGCGTAGCCCTCCTCGGAGAGAACCCGTGAGATCAGGCGCGCCAGCCGCTCCTCGTCCTCTACTACCAGTATCCGCAGCACATTCGTATTATCGCTGCTCTGGGGCGGATCTGCCCCTTTTGCGACCCTTTCTGTGAAAACGCTCATGGGCCACAAAGGCTTCTCACATCTCGGCCGTCCAGACTACAGAGCAGAGATCACACCCCAGAAGGAGGAGCGTTGACGACTCATGCGAATACCTACAGGGAGGCTGAGGCTCCTGGGCTTCTTGCAGCCTACATGGCGCGCATAGGCAGGGGCGAGTTGCTCAGCCACAAAGAAGAGGTAGAGCTCGGCCGCAGGGCCAGGGCCGGCGATACCGAAGCCCGCAGGCGGCTCGTGGAAAAGAACCTGCGGCTGGCCGTCTCCGTGGCCAGGAAGTACCGTGGGCAGGGCCTTCCCCTGGAGGACCTGATCCAGGAGGGCAACATCGGACTGATGAAGGCGGTAGAGAAGTTCGACCCCGAGAAGGGCAACCGCTTCTCGACGTACGCGACGTGGTGGATCCGCCAGTCGATCCAACGCGCCCTCGGGGACAAGGGGCGCGGGATACGGCTCCCGGCCCACATGAACGAGAAACTCCGCAAGATTCGCAAAGCTCAGGGCGAGCTGGTAGCGATGCTGCACCGCGAGCCGACCCCGGAGGAGACCGCAAGCCACCTCGGATGGGAGGCGAGCAAGGTCAGGTTCGTTCTCGAGTCCGTACCCGAGATCTCGAGCCTCGACCAGCCCCTCGGCCCCGAGGCGGGCGCCCACAGATACGGAGACTTCGTGGAAGACCGGGAACCTCAGGACTTCGACCCGGTAGAGAGCCTCGGGTTCGAGGAGGCCGTGGGGCGTCTGCCTGAGCGCGAACGTCACGTGCTCGTGAACCGCTACGGTCTGGACAGAGGCAAGAAGACTACCGTGCGTGAGCTCTCCGCGAAGCTCGGAATCTCGGAGAAGGCCGTAAGACAGGTTCAGCGCAGGGCGGAGCGTCTACTCAAGACGATTCTGGAAGCGGGGCCGCGAGTTAGTGGCCTCGGGGAGGTAATGGCATGAAGGGACACGTCCTACAACGCTCTTTCTTGTTGACGCTGATGGGGCTGGCGGCGCTGGCTTTCGTGCTCGGTGTCATCTATTTCGACCCGAGCACGGGCAGGACACAGACCGCCAAGCCGGTCGAATCGGCCCCATCTGGTGTCCCATCGGACGAACCCGTGGCCAAGGTCGCCTCCGTGCTTAGCCCTTCGGTGGTGCAGATAAACGTCTCCGGAATCCAGGAGACACCCCTCGGGGCACAGAAAGAAGAGGGCATAGGGAGCGGTGTGATCTACCGCTCTGACGGCTACATCATCACCAACAACCACGTTGTGGAAGGTTCGCGCGATGTCGAAGTTGCCTTCGCTGACGGAGCCATAGAGCGTGGCGAGGTCGTGGGCACGGACCCGACGACGGACGTCGCGGTGATCAAAGTGGACCGCAACGGTCTGCCGGCTGCGACCTTCGCGAGCGGGGACCCTGTGGTCGGCCAGATGGCGGTCGCGGTCGGAAGCCCCTCGGGCTTCGAGTCAACGGTCACCTCAGGCATCATCAGCGGTACGGGGCGTGAGATCCCCGCCCAGATCACCGGCGGAAGTCAGCAAACTTCGCTGGTCGACCTGGTCCAGACCGACGCGGCCATCTCCCCGGGCAACTCGGGCGGCGCCTTGGCCGACCGTGAAGGCCGGGTCATCGGTATAAACGTGGCCTATCTGCCACCGGCCGAGACGGGCGCCGAGAACATCGGCTTCGCCATACCTGCTGAGACGGCAGTCTCCGTAGCGGACCAGCTGATCGAGCACGGAGAAGCCACCCATCCTTACCTCGGCGTCTACCTCTCCGATCTAACCCCGGAGACCGCCAGCAAGTTCAGAAGTTCCGTAGATGCGGGGGCGCTGGTCGAGAAGGTCGAGCCCGGCAGTCCGGCCGACGCCGCCGGGGTAAAGCGCGGTGACGTCGTGACCGCCGTAGGCCCGGAGGAGATCCGCACTTCGGGCGACCTGATCTCGGCTCTAAGAGACTATCAACCGGGCGATGAGGTAAAGCTCACGGTTCTAAGGAACGACGAAAAGGTTACGCTTCAGGCGAATCTCGCAGAGAGTCCCCAGTAGAGTTCTCTACAGCCTCAACCGGCTGAGCCGCCGAAGAGCACGCTCCGGATTCGGGGCGTGCTCTCCCGCGCTGCCGGCCGCTTCAGAATCCACGGGCGTTGCGCCCGGACTTGCGGGTGGTACAAACTATGGGGCAACATCGGGAGGACGAAGGAGTCGCTGTTACTGCGAACGGCGGGCAAAGTAGCGACACAGGAAGGATAGAGGCCTTCTCGGACGCTGTGTTCGCCATCGCGATCACGCTCCTCATCATAGAGATCGGGGTTCCCCATGCAGAAGGCGCGGAATCTCTTTCCGACAAGCTCTTACACCTATGGCCTTCGTACCTCGGGTACGCGATCAGCTTTCTCGTCATAGGTACCGTCTGGGCTAACCATCACAACCGTTTCCGCCTGATCGCACGCTCCGATCACATTCTGCTCTTCCTGAACATCGTATTCCTGATGTGCGTCGCTTTTATCCCCTTCCCCACGGCGCTGCTAGCCGAGTACATCCGCGAAGAGGAGTACCGCACCACAGCCGTCGCCGTCTACAGTGGCACGCTGGCAGTGACCGCCATCTTCTTCACGGTGCTCTGGCTCTACGTCGCCGGTAACTACCGCCTCGTGGACAGGTCGGTCGACCCTATCTTGCTACGTGCCATGACGCGTCGCTACGTATTCGGCATGGTCCTCTACATCCTGGCTTTCGCGCTAGCCTTCGTCAGCCCGGCGGCGAGCCTGGCTCTCATCATCATCCTGGCCCTGCTCTTCGTGCTACCCGAACCGGAGGGCTCCAGTGGCACGCGCGGGACCGGTCGGCGCTCCGCTAGAGGGTGAGCGGCAGAGGCTACCTACTCCTCGCCAGGTAGACGCCGCAAAGGATGACCCCGGCGCCGAGGAGTTGTTGCAGTCCGAAGTCCTCGCCGAGGAGGAGGATGCCTGTGGTGACACCTGTCAGGGTGACGAGGTACTGGTAGATCAGGACGCGGTTCGCACCGACGTGGGAGATACCCCACCCCCACGCGGCGAAGCCGAAGGCCGAGGAGCAGAGCGCAGAGTAGGCGGCCGCTCCCCACGTCAGGCCGTCCGGCGTACCGATGTCGAAACCTCCGGGGCCGAGGGCCGCGAGCGGGAACGCTGCGAGACCGCCGAGGGTCATAGCGTAGGCGGCGAGGGCGATCGGAGAGTAGCGAGCCAGTAGTGAGAGCGAGAGCATGGTGTAGGAGCCCCAGGATACGGCCGCGACCAGAATGAGGGAGTCACCGAGAAGGCTCGTGCCGGCGAACTCGAGCCCGCCGTATACGATGAAGCCGACCCCGAGCAGGGAGAGCCCTATCCCGAGGACACCGGCCATTCTCGGCCGCTCCAGTCCTAGTGCGAACCCGAGAAGCATCCCCCACACGGGGGCCGTAGAGTAGACGAGGGCCGTGTTCGCCGCCGTCGTCAGGCTCACGCCGATGGTGAAGACTGTCTGGGTGAGTGTTACGCCGACCACCCCGAGGCCGAGCACGAGGAGGAAGTCTTCGCGGCGCAAGCGGCTCCCGGGTTCCGTAAAACGTATCAGCAAAAGCAACAGGAGACCGGCCAGCGTGAAGCGCGTCGCGGCAAACAGGATCGGCGGGACGCTCTCGACGACGATCTTGACCGCCGTGAAGTTGGTCCCGAAGACGAAGACCGTCAAGAGCAGTGCCGCCTCGACGGCGGGCCTCGGCCGGCGCTTCGGTTCCCCTTCGCTGGTCAACGGGGCCCTCGGTTAACGTATCAGGTTCGTCTCGGCGCCGAGGGTCTTTATGTAAGCGGAGATCGCGCGGGCGCAGTTCTCGACGTCTTCTAGGTCGACGATCTCGTTGGGGGAGTGCATGTAGCGGTTTGGGCACGAGACGAGTCCCGTCGCGATTCCGGCTCTCGTGAACTGTATGGCGTCAGCGTCGGTGCCCGTGGTGCGCGAGTCTGCCTCCAGCGTGTAGGGGATGTTCTCACCCTCCGCCGCCTCGATGAGACCCTCCGAGACGATGGGCGAGATGTTCGTCGCCCGCTTGAAGACGGGGCCGCTGCCGAGGGAGTGATCCCCGTGTTCGTTCTTGGAGACGCCGGGGGTGTCAGTGGCGTGGGTCACGTCGACGGCGATGGCCGCGTCGGGATCTAGCCCGAAGGCGGCACCGCGGGCACCGTAGAGGCCAATCTCTTCCTGCACACAGGCCACGGCCACTACCTCGGCACCGAGATCCTCCTCCTCGGAGAGCAACCTCAGGGCCTCGAGCACCACGAAAGCGCCCATGCGGTTATCCACGGAACGGGAGGCTATGCGCCCGTTCGGAAGCTCCACAAGGTCCTGGTCTATCACTCCGACGTCCCCGACGCGTACCAGGCCTCTGGCCTCCTCGCTGTCTTTGGCGCCTATGTCGATCCAGAGGCTCTTTATCTCGGAGACCTTCTTGCGCTCGTCTGGCTCCATGACGTGGATGGCCTTCTTGCCGATCACACCGACCACCTCACCGCTATTCGTGAGCAACCTGATGCGTTGTCCCACGAGCACCTGCGAGTCCCAGCCGCCGACCCCGGTAAAGCGGAGCAAGCCGTTCTCCTCTATGTGGGTGATCATCACCCCGATCTCGTCTATATGCCCAGCGAGCATGACCTTCGGCGAGCCGCCTGCGCCGATGGTGGCGAAGGAGTTCCCCATCCTGTCACCCCTGACCTCGGCGAACTTCTCGGCCTCTTCCCGCCAGACCTTCGCAGCGGGTTCTTCGCTACCGCTGGGCCCCGGCGTCGAGAGCAGCCTCTTCAAGAAATCGTACGACGCGTCCCTCATCCTGGTCCTTTCTATAGTAGAAGCGGATCTCTAAAGATGTGCCTTCCGGCACCCCTAACAGGTTACCCGAAGTTCGAGCCGATCACTCCCCAGGGATCTTTGGTCTCTTCCGATCGTCCGGTAGGGGATCTCTATCTCGAACGCCTCCGAGAACGGATCGGGGTCGAGGCGCAACGTCCGTCTATCCTCCCATACCGGCTCGTAGTGCGTCCCGTCGAACTCGAACCCTCCAGGGTAGGGCGGCGGGCTGTCTTCGTCGCCAGGCTCGTTCAAACACAAGAACAGGGAGAGCCCGTCGCAAAGCCGCAGAAAACGGAAGTTTCGCTCGAGGTTTCCCCGTTCACTATCCGACATCCTCTGCTCGAGACTGTCCCGGCGTTCCTTTTCGGCCTCACGGAACTGGACCTCCTCGGGCCTCCGGGAATCGAGAAGAAAGCGGGCGTAGTGCATGCTGCAAAGGCATCCCGCGTAAGGGTCGTATTCCTCGACAGCGTCGATCCCCCTCCTCTGCGCCGGCAGTTTCAGATCTAGTGGAAAGTCCACGAACGAGTAGGGTCTGTTCTTCTCCTCGTTCCAGAGCACGTCCTGATCCAGCTCGCGCCAGCCCAGGTCGTGGTTGACGATGGCGTAGAGGGTGGAATCCAGGGGGTTAGGTTCCTCCTTCCAGCGGAGCGCGAACTCGCCCGCGATCAGGGCATGCTCGTGCTGACCGAAGAGCAAGAAAGCGTCAGGGCGCTCGCGAACGATCACGGGCAATAAGGTATCAGGTTTCAGGTAGAAGCTTAAAGTACGGGCCGCCGGTCTACAGCGAGCGGAGATTCGAGTCCGGGTTCTTCGAAGGCGTCCTGCGCCTCCTCGAAGGTATCCGCGGGGATCGTGGCGAGGGCCAGGGCGAAGCCATGGTGGAAGGGCGCTTCCCACTCCTCGGCGAATTTTTCCGGGAGGCCCATGGCGAGGAGTTGCTTCCGAAGATGAGGCCTGCGATGGTAGAGGATCAGACCGATGACGGCCGCCAGGGTCATGATGGCCTGCACGGCGATCCCGGTCGGCGGATGAACGGCGCCCATGAGGACGCTCACGGCCGTCACCCCCAGGTAGGTGCTTACGAACTCGAACCACTGCGTTCGCGAGAGTCCGCCCTCGACCGAGCGCGTTCGGACATCGGGGAGGGTCACGCCGATCAGGCGCTCATCCTTACGCCGCGAGAGCACGAGTAGCGCGTCGGCCGGAACTTTCGTGTCCTCCAGCCGCTCGTCGAGCGCTCTCAGCGAACGCAGGTCCCGCGCGACGGCCCCGACGGTGTAGTAGCGTGTAATACTCATGTTTCATCGATTCTACCAGCGATCTTTCGGCTGATGACAAGGTCGGATGAATGCAAACGGCACGACGGGGACGCGGAAGGGCACGGGCTTTTCACCCGGGGAAGTGGATTCCCGCTTTCGCGGGAATGACGGGTTAGGGGGTGCCTGAAACCGCCTTCAGTCGGCGGCCTGGATGATCCTCGCCTCGAGCGTGCCTGACTTATCGTCCGTAACCCACTCGAACGTGTTTCCCAGCTCGTCTCTCGCCAGGCTCAGAAGCCTGCCCCGCTCATCCACGTATTCCGTCTCCACGGGCAGATCGGTCACGTCGCCGACCTCGTCCTCGTCGACAACCTCCCCCCTCTCGTTGAAGGTGGTGTCGAGGATGTGACCCGACTCGTCCACGCTGCGCCGGGTCGTCGAGCCTGAGGCATCCTCTTGATAAGCAGGCCGCCCACCCATCAGCAGCCTCCTGACCAGCTCGCACTCTTCTCCCCTCTCCCGCGCGTCCTCTATGGCAATCCTGAGGGCCACCTCGGCGATCTCCGAGTTGGAGGTGCTGATGTCTTCCTGCCTCTTCAGGTCGAGCCGAAGGCTATCCAGCTCTCTGCCTACCTGTTTGGAGAGGTTGAACGTGGTGCCTACCAGCCACGGCTGATCCTCCCAGGAGATAGCACCTCCGCCTACAGCAGGAGGGTGCGTTGTGGGCCCGGCGGATTCCAGAGGATCACCACCGGGAGGTTCCGCGCTCCCCCTCAAGATCGTTCCCATGAGGTCTTCCGGCACACGTCTTGTCTTGACCATATCCCCTTTCACCTCGCCTTGACGAGCCGCTCGGCCAGGCGGGCGTAGTCGGCGGCCCCATTGCTCCTTTTCGAGTACTCGAAGATGTGTTGGCCGAAGCCCGGCGCTTCCGAGAGCTTGGAGTTGTAGCGCACGCATGGCCACAGGGTGTCGGGGAAATGACGCTCGAGTTGCTCGAGGATCTCGGCGCTCTTCCTCACCCGCCCGTCGCAAAAGGTCGGGATTATGCTGCGAACCCGCAGGCCTTCTCTGTAGCGCTAGACCTGATCTACGCGGCCGAGGAAGTCGCCTATGCCCTGCAGCGCCAGGGCTTCCATGGAGACCGGTATCAGGAGCTCCTCGACGTAGAACAGGCAGTTGACGTTGAGGACGTCCCACGATGGCGCCGTGTCGAGCAACACGAAGTCATATCCCCGCAGGTCTTCGAGGGCCTCACTCAAGACCAGCTCTGAGCGCATGTCACGACGGGAGATCATACGCTTCACTCCGGAGAGACCCCCTCCGCCGGCGATCACCTACAGGTTCTCGCGGGCTTCTATCTGTACGTCCCCCAGGCCGGCGCCACCCTGCAACAATTCAGCCAGCCCCTCACCCGCCCGCATGCCCAGGCTCTTGGTGATTTGCCCCTGAGAGTCGAGGTCGACGAGGAGGGTTCGGTAACCCCCGAGAGCAAGGCCAGCGCCTATGTTCACGCAGGAGGTGGTCTTCGCGACCCCACCTTTAGCGTTGATAGACGCTATCTTTCTCAATCACTCCCCGCAGGTCTGCCCATCCCGGATAACTAATCATACAATCAGGCGATGGGGCAAGTAAGGACCGTCGAGTACCGCACCTTCGATGCCGCTCGACGCGAACTCAAGCTACCAGGCTGGCTCCGGCAAGCACCGCAGCTGCGGTCAGTGTTCCTATGGCGACCCCGGCCAGGACGTCGAAGGGGAAGTGGACGCCGAGGTAGACGCGGGAGAGGACGACGAGGGCCCCTGCCAGCACGAACGCTGGAGCAAAGGGCGGGTAGAGGACGGAGAGGGTCAGGGCACCTGCCGCCGCCGTCGCGGAGTGGCCGGAAGGGAAAGAGCTCGATGATGGTGTCTTCGTGAGCGGCGCTATCTCGGTATCCCAGATAAAAGGGCGGGCGCGGTCGAAGAGATACTTGGCGCCCTCGGCGACCGTCCACGAAGCGGCGACGGCAGCCCAGGGGATCAGGAGGTGCGAGGGCTGGAGGCCGGTGAGCAAGAAGGCTCCTGCGGCGAGGAAACCCCACAGGGCGCCCGCCGTCCCCGCCACGGTAAAGGCGCGCATCACGGCCGTGAGCGGCGCCCACTTCAATCCGAAGAGTATCCGGAACAGCGCCCGGTCCAGATCCCTCACCCTGCGCGTAAGGCCTTTCAAGTTCCTCCCGTGACGCCCGGCCGACCGGTGGCTATTGTAGAACAGTGACCAGGTCCCTTACCGATTTCCCCCGAAACCCCGGGGATGACTGCCCTACCCGACCCGCATTCTAAAGTAGAATAGAAAGATCTTTTCGTGAACGCATTTCAGATACAGGAGGCAGACACATGGAAAAGCAGTTGATCGAGAAGGTCATAGACGAGGCGAAGGACGGAGGGGCCAACCTCGTCGTCTGGGACCGCCGCGACACCTTCACCGTAGAGGCTGAGGACGTCAAGGAGATAGAGACTAACGATGACCACCTGCGCATCATGATGCAGGACGGCAGGGCCATCGTCTACGTGGAATACGACTACATCTACAAGCTCGTCGTCGAGAAGGACCGCTCCGTACGCGCCGGCATACGCGCCGGATTCGGCGCCGCAGGGAGCTAGTCAGCACGCTACGCCCTTCGGGCTCCGCTCCTCAGCACGGCGCTGGCTTCGCCAGGCGCCTTGTCAGCACGCTTCGGCCTTTCGGGCCTCGCTTTCAGCATTTCAGCATCTTGTTGAACTGGGTGACAAGCGAAGGCTTTAGCCTGAGCGTGCTGAAGTGCTGACAAGCCTGCGAAGCAGGCGTGCTGAAATGCTATCGAGGCTTCGCCTCGATGACTTCTGTTTCATCTTTGCCGGCGACGACCGCGGCGCGGGCGAGGCCAACGAAGAGGCCGCATTCGAGGGCGCCGGGGATGCGTTTGATCTCTACCTCGAGGGAGGCGGGGTCGGTGATCTCGTCGAACGCGCAGTCGGCCGTGTAGTGTCCGCCGTCGGTGACGAAGGGGCGTACGGGATCCGTCCAGTCCATCCTGAACTCGGGTTCGCATCCGAGGGAGGCGAGGGCTTCGAGGGTGGCCTCCCAACCGAAGGAGTCGATCTCGACCGGCAGGGGACCGGCGCCCAAAGTGTCGACCATCTTGCTGGAGTCTGCGACCACTATCAGACCCTCCTCGCTCGATGAAGCCACGATCTTCTCCCGCAGGAGGGCGCCTCCGCGGCCCTTGATCAGGGCAAGCTCGGGGGAGATCTCATCGGCCCCGTCTATGGTCAGGCGCGGGTGGGCTTCCGAGAGCGTCGCCAGAGGTATGCCGAGCTCGTTCGCCAGGGCGGTGGTCCTGGCCGAGGTCGGTACCCCCCTGATTTCCCTCAACTCTCCCGCGGCCACGAGCTCCCCGATCCTCTGCACCGCGAATGTGGCCGTCGAGCCCGTTCCGAGTCCCACCACCATGCCGCTTGCGACGTAACGTTCCACCGCCGCGTGGGCGGCCTCGCGCTTCGGCCCCTCCCCCGACACTACACCCCTTCCGGCCTGGTAGCGACCGTAACCTCTACGTGGCGCTCTTTCTCGCCGGGAGTGACTACGGTCAAAAGGAGCGTTTCGCCAGGTTTGACCGCATTGACGACCTCTATCACGTCCTCGGAGGAGGAGACGGGATCGCCCTCGATGCCGGTTATGATGTCCCCGAGGGGTACGGGTATGCCCCCGATGTCTTTCTGCTCCCCACCCCGGATGCCGGCCTTCTCTGCCGGACCGCCGGGGGTTACTTCGCTGACGATCGCCCCGTTGCCGGGTAGGCCGTAGCGCTCCTTCAGCGTTCTCTTGGAGAGACCTGCGTAGGCGGAGAGCTCGTCGATTCCCAAGCCGTACATGGATACCCCGATGTAGCCGTGTACCACTTCTCCATCGGTTATGAGCTGCTCTATCACGTCCTTTACGGTGTTGATGGGGACGGCGAATCCTACCCCTTCGAAGCCACCTGACTCGGAGGCGATCTGGGCGTTGACCCCTATGACCGTGCCGCGCGAATCGAGCAGCGGCCCGCCCGAGTTACCGGGGTTGATGGCCGCATCGGTCTGGATGGCGTCGTTTATGGTGTAGTCGTTAGGGGCCTGTATGGGACGGCCGATACCGCTCACTATCCCTGTGGTCACGCTGATCCCGACGTTCAAGGGGTTGCCGATGGCGATCACCGGCTCCCCCACCCCGACCGAGTCAGAGTCCCCGAGCGTGAGTGGCTCCAGCGCCTCCCGCGGGGCATTCACCTGTATGAGAGCGACGTCCGTGGAAGGGTCCTGCCCGACAACCTCGGCCTCCCTGCGCACGCCGTCCGAGAACCTGACGGAGATATCTTCGGCTCCCTCCACCACGTGCTGGTTGGTGACGATGTGCCCAGCCTCGTCGACCACGAACCCTGATCCACCCCCTGGCCCGGCTTCGGAGGTGGCCGCCACATCGACGCTAACGACGCCGCGTCCGTCGCGCGTGTACACCTCGCGCACCGAGGAGCCCTCGTTCGAAACCGGCCGCGTCCCCGACGATTGCGGTGGCGGCTCGACCTCTTTTATGGTCACGCTATCCGATCTGTCCTCCAGCCCGTAAACCCCGACGAAGAGGAAGAGAGCGGTGAGGAGACCGCCGATGATCGCGGAGACGAGTGCCGTGAGTGCTGTCTTCAGGGCCTTCTTCGATCTCTTGGCGTCACGTGGACCTGGTGCTCAGTGTGGTGACATCCCAGCTGTCGATCTTCCACCGGTCGTCCTCTTGCACGAGGTACCAGGTCCCCTCGTTGTGCTGAACCTCCCCGGTAAGCGTGGCCCGGGTCTCGCCCGTTACGGTCGCCGTGTTGCCCGAGATCTCGGCGTTCGGTCCTTTTATGAATACTACGCTCTCCACCTTGTCGAAGGTGCCATGAAAGGTGGCCTGATCCGGGAACCATTCCTGCCGCCAACTCTCGGTGAGAAGCCTGGCTGATGTGTCGTAATCACCCTCGGAGGTTCTCGTGTAGAATGCCTCCACCGTCTGCTCCGCCGACTGGGCCGTGAACTCGCCCTGTTCCGGGATGTCCGGCGATGGAGCGGACGCCGACTGTCCCGCACTGGCCGTGGACGCCGCGCCCTGCTGCTGCCCCCCACCCTGGTCTCCGCCGGAGGGTCCGGCGTTGCCGCCACCCTGCGAGCCATTCTGCCCGCCAATACTGGAGCCGGCGTTCTGAGCACCACCATCTCCGAGTAGGTTTGTTGCGGCGAGGGCTCCTATCACGACGAGTACGGCCACGACGGCCAATGCCGCCAGGAGTCCCCTTCTTCGTTGCGGCTGGCGACCGGCCGCAACGGATCGATCCGGCGGCGGGGATGGTGAGGGCGCGACGGGAGATTGTTCCGCTCCGGCTGGCGCCGCAGCGGCGACCGGGGTCGTGGGTTGCGTGGCTTCGGCGGTATGGATCTCCTCGTCGAGCCGGGAACGAACCTCTTCGGCGGTCGGACGGTCGTCGGGGTTCTTGGCGAGGCAGCCGAGGATCAGGGCCTCGAGGTTCCCGCTTATGTCGGCGCCGCGTTCGCGTGGCGGGACAGGAGTTTTGGAGACGTGCTGGCTGGCGATCTCTATCGGGGTACTGCCGGTGAAGGGTGGCTCTCCCACGGCCGCCTGGTACAGCGTCGCGCCCAGGGAGTAGATGTCGCTCTGGGGCGTCGCCTTCTTTCCCCGGAGCTGCTCCGGTGAGGAGTACAGGGCCGTCCCTAGGTAGGCGCCGGTGCGTGTCGCCTGCGTCGCGTCGAGGGCGCGGGCGATCCCGAAGTCCGATACCCTGGCGTGCCCGTTCTCGTCCAGCAAGATGTTGTGGGGCTTGATATCGCGGTGGATCACCCCCCGCTCGTGGGCGTGGGTGAGTCCCGCACAGACTTCGTCACCGAGCCTGGCGAGCTCCGCCTCGGATAGCTTTCCCCTCTTGTCGATAAGGCCTTTGAGATCCCCGCCGGGGACGTACTCCATAACGATGTAGGAGGCCTCCCTGCCGTCGAGTTCGGCCTCCCCCGCGTCGTAGACCTGTACGATGTTAGGGTGGGCGAGGCGCGCCGCGGTGCGTCCCTCACGCTCGAAGCGGTCGCCGATCTCCGTACCGCCGTGGACGGGATTGAGCAGCTTTATGGCTACGGGACGGTCTAGCACCTCATCACGTCCGAGAAAGACGCGGGCCATCCCTCCCGAGCCCAATTCGTGCTCCAAGACGAACCTGTTTGCGAACCTGATCACGCGAGTGATTATAGGGTAACGTCGCCAGGATGCAGGACAGCCAGGTCAATCCGGCTAGGCGGGTACGGTTCGCGCGTTCTGCAGGCGGTCCAGTTTCCACTCCCCACCCTCGTTGACGCAGACCCACGTCCCCGAGAGGGTCTCCGATCCCCAGGTGTGATCCAACCTCACCTCGAAAGTGACCTCGGCGGTATCGCCCGCGGCCCTGGCATCAGGCGCCGCGGTGAACTTCATGTAGGTGAACGTGTAGAGGTCCTCGCGTTCGGCCCACCGGTCGGGGGAACCTAGCTCGTTCTGGAGCCGGTCGGAGAGCAGTGCCCACGTAGCATCGACGTCGCGGAACGACTCCCAATAGTACAGGTCGTATACGGCTTCCTCGGCCGCCGCCAGCGGCGGGGCGGGAGCCTGGTTCTCTTGCTGGTCGCCATCCGGAGACCCCGCGCCGCCGGAATTGCCCTGCGCAGGTTCCTCAGCTCCGTTCTTCGGCTTTTCTTCGGCGTTCTGCGGTCCGGCGGCCTTGTCCTGTTTGCCGGGTCCGGCGTTCTGGCCAGGAGTCCGGCCGCCTTGCTCTCCCTGGCCAAACAGAGCCCAGGCGCCAGCGACGGCGAACAGCAACAAAAGAAGCGCGGCCACGAGAACAGCCAGCATCGTTCTCTGCCGCGAGCCAGCCCTGAAAGTACGTCTCGGAATGCTTATCGTGCGCTCGGACGGCCTGGGAGAAGAGTCCCGATCGACCGGCCTCCGCCCGAAGGCCCCAGGGCCGGAAGCCCCGGCTGTCTTCGGCTGCCTCGTCGAGCGTGAGGACCCCTCCCCGCTTGCGAGGCCGCCGGCTGCCAACCCCGCCGGCGCGGCAACCGCGTCGGCCGCGCCGTTCTCCAATAGTCTGTCGCGCAGACGGGCTGCGTCGGGGCGCCCGTGCGGATCCTTCGCGAGACAATCGAGGATCAGGGCTTCCAGGTCTGCGCCGATCTGCGCGCCCCTCGCGCGCGGGGAAACCGGTGGCTCGGATATGTGCTGGTTTGCGACCTCTATGGAGTTGCCCGAGAAAGGCGGCTCCCCTGAGGCGGCGTGAGAGAGGGTCGCGCCGAGCGAGTAGACGTCGCTCTTGGGGGTGACCCTCTCCCCACACAGCTGCTCCGGCGAGGAGTAGGCCGCCGTCCCGAGGTAGGCGCCGGGACGGTTGTGGCTCGTGGTCCCGTCCAGGGCCC
>Ga0126314_10000318_pt1 | contig 23980 bp, 18 predicted proteins | sample Plot105B_FD_92535 | JGI IMG/M metagenome (GOLD analysis project Ga0126314, IMG submission 92535) | Serpentine soil microbial communities from UC McLaughlin Reserve, CA, USA - Plot105B | ecosystem: Environmental > Terrestrial > Soil > Grasslands | place: USA: UC McLaughlin Reserve, Lake County... | reverse complement strand
GGCCTCCCGGAGCCCACTCCCACCAGCACCGTGTCGAGCGTCCGGCGCAGGACGTCTCGCGCTTCGTCCACGGTCTAGTTCGTCATCGGCGAGAGCATGCGCACGACGGCCGCGTAATAGACGGAGAAGGCGAGCCCCGCCGCCAGCTCGCCCTCCACCTCCGCGCGCAGCTCTCCCTTCGCCTTCGCCTCTTCGACAATCCGAGCCAACGCGCCGACCAGTCGCGCCAGCGCGGGACGGTGCAGCGCCTCGGCGGCGCCCGTGAGCCACGGCAACTCCTTCACGACGGCGCGGGCCAGCTCCGGCTGCGAGGCGTAGTGCGCCAGGAGCGGCGAGAACAGGTGCATGCACCGGTCCACGAACGCCCCCTCCGGCAAGGAGGACACGGCCTCTTCCACGAGCGGCATCGCCTCCGAGCGCCACAGCTCGTGCAGGAGCGCGTCCTTCGTCTCGCCGTACACCAGCACCGTGCCCGTCCCGACACCCGCCGCCTCGGCGATGGCGCGCACCGTCGTGCCCGCGTAGCCGCGCTCCACGAACAGCCGCTTCGCCGCCGCGCGGATCCGCTCCCACTTCTCGCTCTTTGCTCGCTCGCGCAGGGACATATTGAACACGTTCAAATTTGAACGCGTTCATACCGACGACGCACCCTGACGTCAATTTCGACGAGTGAATTCCGGGATTCGCGGACTCGCCCGGGTGGACTTCGACTCCGTTCGTTTCAGCGGAAGCCTCATGATTTCAAGGCCTTGCCGCGCCATCCGCGCCCTCCTCGCTTTATTCGAGAGGGCGACAGGTGCGACGCAACTCGCGCCGGGTGATCGCGATAATCCAGGCAGGTTCCATCCAATTATTTCGTGAGGCCCCCCATGGGTTTCGACATCCGCAAGACGCTCAACACCGCCCGCGCCACCGTTCAGAAGAAGGTCCAGGACGTCCAGAACACCGTCCAGAAGACCGTTTCGGAGAACAAGGAGCTCATCAAGGGCGGCACGGCGGTCGCGACCCAGAGCGCGAAGGCCTTCGGCTTCGGCAAGGACGCCTTCCAGCAGATCAAGAACATCAAGAAGGGCGCCGAGGGCCTGCTGACGGGCAAGAACCTCGACTTCGTCAGCAACCCCACCTACGGCAAGGGCGAGTTCAAGGGCCTGACCAAGATGGGCGCGAACCTGAAGGCCGTCGCGCGCTACGCGGGCATCCCCGGCGCGATTGCGTCGGGTGCCACGGCCGTCAAGGACATCCGCGACGCCATCCGCACCGGCAGCAAGGATGACATCCTCGCCGCCACGCGCTCCAGCCTGGACGCGGCCAAGGCGGGCATCACCGCGGCGACGGGCGGCATCGTCGGCGGCAAGGTGATGGGCGGCCTGCTCGGCGGCACCGTCTTCAAGGACAAGCTGGAGGCCGGCAAGAAGGCGGTCGACGCGTTCAAGAAGACGCTCCCCAACGCCAGCGACGACGTGCTCAAGGCCGTCAAGAACGTCGCCACCAACGGCGTCTTCGAGGGCGCCACGGCGAAGGCCATCACCAAGGGCGCCAAGGAGGCCGCGCTCGATGTGGCGAAGAAGACGGGCGGCACCATCGCCCAGAACATCCTGGGCAGCGGCACGCGCCAGGCCGCCAAGGCCGCGCTGAAGGAGGTTGGCACGGAGGTCGGCGAGGCCGCCCTCAAGCAGGGCGCGAAGGCCGCTGGCACCACCGCCGCCAAGGCGCTGGGCCGCTTCGCTCCGGGCGTCAACGTGGCCATCGCGGCCATCGACGTGGCCAACGCGGGCGCGACGCTGATGGACAAGAACGCGAGCACGGGCAAGAAGGTGACGTCCGTCATCACCGCCGTGGGCTCCATTGCCGCGGCCACCAACATCCCGATTGTCAGCCAGGTCGGCGCCGCGGTCTCCACGGTGTCCAGCATCGTGGGCGCCTTCTTCTAAGCAGCGACCCTCCCTTCAGAGGTTTGTCAGAGCGGCTCGGCTGGACTAAGCAATAGTCCATGCCGAGCCGTCGCTTTTCCCCCCATTGGCGCGGACGCTGGCACGCCTATCTCCCGGGAGCATTCGTGAGCAGCAAGCAACGGACTCAAGGACCAGGTCGCGGAGTCGAGCGCCTTCTCAAGATGAGCCCGGTGGTGAGCACCGTCTCCGAGGAGGCCCTCAAGCTTCCCAGCGTGGAGGCCCCCTCCCTGGAGGGAATCTCGGTGCGCGTCCCCACCCCGGAAGACCTGACGGAAGAAGAGCTCCTGCGCGCCTTCCACGAGAAGCGCCGGGACCTGGCCACCACGCGCGAGCGTCAACCGGGCGAGTCGCTGGAGCCAGGTGACGACGTGCGGCTCAACATCGTGGGCTACTGCGATGGGCATCTCATCCCCTTCTCCGCGCGCTTCGGCATGAAGACGGAGCTGGCGCCCATCGAGGTGCTGCCCGGGTTCTGCGAGGCCATCGCGGAGGGTGGGAAGGTGGGCGAGTCCATGCAGGTCGCCCTGGAGCTGCCGGACACCTACCCGGTGGAGTCGATGCGGGGGAAGCCCGCGCGCTTCCTCGTGGACATCCTCGGCGCCCACCAGGTGACGATGTCGCCGGAGACCAGCCCTGAGTTCCTCGAGAACCTCGGCATGGGCGCCACCCTGGACGAGGTGATGCTCCGCCTGCGTGACGAGTTGGAGGACGAGGGCGCCGCGGAGCTCTGGGTGCACGCCCGGGACATGGTGCTGGACGAGGTGGCCCGGCGTGCGCCGGTGGAGCTGCCCCCCGCGCTGGTGGACGAGGAGCTGCGCCGCCGCTGGGTCCAGGCCGAGGGACAGGCCATGGTCGAGCACCAGTTCGACGTCGATGAGCAGCGCGAGGCGCTCCAGGGCTGGCTCACGGACCCCACCACGCGCGCGGACGCCGAGCGCCGCCTGCACATCGGCATCGTGCTGAAGGCCGTCACCGAGGCGGAGAAGCTTCAGCTCACGCCGGAGAAGCTCGAGCAGCTCGTCCGCGACCACACGGCGCCCTTCGGGCTCACGGCGGAGGACGTCCACGCCGCCCTGCGCGAGTCGCCCGAGACGACGAAGCGGCTGACCGAGCTCGCCTGGTACCTGCTCGCCGTGGAGTACGTCATGAACAAGGCGAAGGTCACCTTCGAGGGCGCGGAGGAGGGCTGAGGCGCCTCGCGCGAGCGAGCCTCAGCTCTCGCTGAACCACAGGCCCACGCCGCCCAGCAGGCCCAGCCCCAGGAACAGCGCGGCGAGCCCCCACGTCTGGCCGCGCGACCACCGGAGCGACTCGCCATACCGGTGGCCGCACACCAGGATGAGGAGGGCCAGCCCCAGGCAGATGGAGGCGGGCCCCAGGGCCACCAGCAGCTTGCGCGGCGTGCCGCTCACATCCAGCACGGCCAGCAGCAGCAATGGCCAGAAGCCGATGACGAGCAGGCCGACCACGAGCCCCAGGCCCCAGCGACCCTCGGGCGAGTCCAGCTCCATGAAGTCCAGGAACTTCATCCACCCGGAGCGGTGCTGCTCTCGACGACGTCGGGGTTCAGTGGGATGCACGCGTGGGGACTCCTGGGACAGCTTCTAGTGCGGCACGACGCTGATTTGAAGAAGGCGGCGGCGGTGCATGCGCGACTACCAGGAGCTGCTCGCCCCGCCACCGCCCGACGAGCCGCCTCCGCCACTCCAGGAGGAGGACGACGAGGACGAGGAGGAAGAGGATGACGACGAGCTGCTGCTGAACGAGGAGGACGAATAGGAATACGAGGACGACGACGAAGAACCCCAGGTCGAAGCCAGGGAGGAGAAGAAGGCCGAGAGGAACGAGGGCCGGCTGCTCCCGCCGCCAGGGCGAGACGGCTCAGCGGGCTGGAACTGCTGCTGCCTCCCCGAGCCGGAGCGTCGCTTTCCCTTCTTGTAGCGCTTCTTGGAGGGACGATGGTGGGCAGGCGGGGAATGGCGGGCCGAGACCTCGGCCGCCCGACGCAGGTGCTTCCCCAACCCTTCGAAGACCTCCTGGGCGATGTGCAGGACAAAGAACAGGGGAAGTCCGGAGGGAATCGACAGCGCCACGCCTCCCACCAACAGCGCCAACAGCTCGGTGGCGGGCCGGGTGTCCTGCTCGTTCATGAAGGCCGTGATGAGCGGAGCAATCAACAGTGCGCCGCCCAGGCCCCAGTACCCCGACAGGCACAGGTGCCACCCACCGGAAGCGAGGGCCAGCATCCCGACACAGCCCAGCATGACCAGCACGGGCGAGAGCTGCTGGGCCATGGCGAGCACGCCCGCGAGGGCCGCGCTCCCTGCCACCAGCATCGCCCCCTTGGAGACGACGCTCCGGTCCTTGTGCGCAAGCGTCTTCCACCCAGCCCACACGCCCCCCTCCTTCCACTGGCCCAGGACGGAGATGAGCTTCCAGCGGGCCAGCACTCCGCCCAGCGCGAGGCTCACCAGGAGCATGCCGTAGACGAGCGGGCGGGCATCAACGGGCCCGGATTCGTGCACGTGGTCATGAGCATGCTCGGAGTGCTCCCCCACGACAGGTGCGAGCGGCTCGGCCTCCGAGACCTGCTCCCGCACCCCCGCGACGATGGCCAACAGCGCGTCCGCGAGCCGGCCTTCACGCATGAGCGGCCCCTGCGCATCCAACAGGGCCCGCGCCTCACCATCCGTCAGGCGCGTCTCCACGCCGTAGCCCACCTCCAGGCGCATCCTCCGGTCATCGCGCGCCACGACGAGCAGGACACCGTTGTCCTTGCCCTCCTCCCCACCCTTCCACTCCTGGAAGACCCGCGCCGCGAAGTCCTCGATGGGCTCGCCTTCCGACGTAGGCACCAGCAGGACGGCCAGCTGCACCTGCTCCGCGGAGCGCAACGCCACCAGGGACTGGGCGACGGCTTCCTTCTCCTGGGCGCTCAACATCCCGTGCTCATCCGTCACGGGCCGCTCGATGGTCGGTGAGGAGCCCAGCAGCACGGCGGGCAGCAACAGCGTCAGCAGGGCGGCCTTCACCATGTGGAGAGCTCCGACGACAGAGGCAATGCGGACGGCAGGCCGCTCAGGCGGCCCACCCAGCCGGAAGGAAACGAAGCGGCGGAGGCGTTGTAGTCCGCGGCGCGCTCGTCATACCTGCGCCGCTCCAGGGACACGCGGTTGTCCGCCCCCGTCAACTCCGCGTCGCGCTCAGGCCCGGGAGTGAGGGTGTCCTGCCGCGCGCGCAGCGCCTCGCGACGCTCCAGGACGTTGCGCACCTGGGCCCGCTGCCGAGCCACCTCCGACAGCGAGGACGTCAGGCCGTTGCGCACCACCAGCCCCGACACGGCCAGCAGCCCCATGAGCGCGGCCCCCGCCCACGCGCCCCGACGCAGCCTCGCCGACCGAAGCCGGGCCTGCTCCTCACGGGCGCGGGCCTCCTGGACCTGCTCCTCGCGACGGCGCGCCAGGGTCTCCAACGCCTGGTCCACATAGCGAGCGGGGATGTCCAGCTCCGCGCCAATGCGGCGCAGGTCCTCCGCCGTGAGCGTCTCCGGCGCGGCGTCCTTCTGCATCAGCCGCGTGGCGGTGGCGATGAGCTCGTTCACGTCGTCATAGGCCACATGTGTCGGCGGCGCCCCTGAGGTGCGCTGCGACGTGCTCATGACTGGCTCACCTGGTCCGGCAGCTCGTTCCCCGCGACATCGAGCCCCGGGGCAGCCTTGCGCAGCAACTCGCCGATGCGCTCCACCGCCGACACCATCCCGGGGACGGCCGCGTCCTCACGGAAGCCCTTCGCCACCAGCTCCACCACGTCCTGCCAGAAGCCCGGCAGCGCGGCGCCATGGACTCCCCGTCCCGCATAGACGGCGACCTTGCGGTCCTTCACGGCCACGTAGAGCAAGACACCCGTGTCCTTCGCGGTGCGGCGCATGCCCAACTGCGCGAAGAGGAGCCGGGCGCGAGGCAATGCCTTGCCGCCCTCGCAGGTGTGCTCCAGGTGGACGCGAACCTCCCCCCGGTTGCCCGACTCGGCGCGGCGGATGGCGTCCATCAGCTCCGCCTCCTGCGCCTTCCCCAGAATCCGCTTCGAACGAGACCACGGCCAGACCATCCAGCAACGATATGCCAGCGGGCCTCCCTCAACCAGGGCACGGGAGGAACGACCGATGTGACGTGCCTCCCGTGCCCGGATGAATCACGGCCAGACCATCACGATGTTGTGGGCCTCGTAGATGCACGCGTAGCCGAGGACCACGCGCAAGTAGGGCTTGCGGCCGCCGATGAACACGTTATCGGCGCTGCCTGGCGCCCCATCGTTGAAGTAGACCCCGGCGCCGCCACTCGCGATTCGATTCCGACAGGCGGTGTTCGTCCCCTGATAGCGCAGGCGGATGTTGTTCTTGTTCGCGGGGTTCGCGACGTAGGCGTTGTCCCAGTAGATCCAAAGGTCATCGTTGTCCGAGCCCCACGGCGTCAGCTCGCACTCGATTTTCGAGGTGACATGGGCCGCGGCGCCCGTCCAACCGGCCTGGTTGGCATAGGCCGGAAGGTTGTGGGGATTCAGGACGACCGTGACGCCGGAGTCCCAGTCGGTGTTGTTGCACCCCGGAACGTTCATGCTCCCCACCCCATCGGAGGGAGCGGCGCCGTCCCCGCTGGGAGCCTCCACACGATTCGCTTCGGGACTCTCGGGCACCTCCTGAGGCCCGCCACAGGCAGCAGCAAAAGAGCACAAGCCAATCACCAGAGCACGTCGCACCATGACTGCCTCCCAAAGGGCCATCGAAACAAGGCCACGCCGCATCCATGCGGAGCCTCTCATTCCAAAGCACAATCAGCTCAAGACATTCCCTCCGGGCAGGACTGGTAAAAGTGCAATGCAATCAAACGAACACCCAAAGGGCGTCAGGTGACCTGCGTCAGCGCATTCCCTGAGCCGCCATCGGCCACACCGACAGGGCGTCGCGCTTCGCCACGCAGCTTCTGCATCAACACATACAGGCCGGGGATGAAGGCGAAGTTCACCACTGTGGACACGAGCATGCCGCCGAACACGGCCGTCCCCAGCGAGTTGCGCGACGCGGCGCCCGCGCCCTCGGCGGTCATCAGCGGCACCACGCCCAGGAGGAAGGCCAGCGACGTCATGAGGATGGGGCGCAGGCGGACCTCCGCCGCCTCCACCACCGCGTCGACGGCGCTCTTGCCGCTCTTTCGCAGCTGCTCCGCGAACTCCAGGATGAGGATGGCGTTCTTGCTCGCCAGGCCCACCAGCATGACGAGCCCCAACTGACAGAACACGTCGTTGGCGAACCCCCGCATCCACTGCAGGCCCAGCGCGCCCAGGATGGCCAGGGGCACGGAGAGGATGATGACCAGCGGCAGGCTGAAGCTCTCGTACTGCGCAGCGAGCACCAGGAACACGAACAAGAGCCCCAGGCCGAACATGACCAGCGTCTCTCCCCCGCTCTGTCGCTGCTCCAGGCTGATGCCCGTCCACTCCGCGCTCATGCCCTGCGGAAGGACCTGCGCGGCGAGCGCCTCCATCGCGTCCATGGCCTGACCGGAGGACACACCCGGCGCCGGCTGACCGCTCAGCTCCACCGCGCGGAAGAGGTTGTAGTGCCGGATGCCCTGCGCGGAGACGGTGGGCGCCACCTTCACCAGCGACTCCAGCGGAATCATGTCCCCGCTGTCGCTGCGCACGTAGAAGGCGCCAATGTCATTCGGGCTGTCGCGGAACTGCTGCTCGGCCTGGACATAGACGCGATACGCGCGGTTCGCGTAGTTGAAGTCGTTGACGTACTGGCTGCCCATGTAGACCTGCATCGTGCTGAAAATCTGCTCGATGGGAACCCCGAGCGCCTTGGCCTTCTGCCGGTCCACCTCCACGTCCAACAGCGGCGTGTCCGCGTTGAAGCCCGTGAAGACGCCGCGCAGCTGGCCTTCCTCGTTGCCCCTCGTCATCAGCTCCTGGACCGTGGCGGCGAGCTGGTCCAGCGAAGAGGTACCGGCGACGTCCTCGACCATGAACTGGAAGCCGCCGACGCTGCCCACGCCCCGGATGGCCGGAGGCTGGAAGGGCATCACCCGCGCTCCTTCGATGCGCCCGAAGGGCTCGCGCAGCCGCTCCACCAGCGCGGCCACCGACTGGTCCTTTCCCGGACGCTCGTCCCACGACTTCAGCGGGACGAAGATGTTGGCCATGTTGGGGCCCGTGCCATGGGAGGAGAACCCACCGTTGGCGAAGATGGCGCGCACCTCCGGCTGCGCCCTCAGCACCTCCTCCACCTGCTCCATCACCTTCTCCGTCTCGCCCAGCGACGTCCCCTCTGGCCCTTGTACGGAGACGAGCAGATAGCCCTGGTCCTCGTCGGGGATGAAGCCCTTGGGCGTGGCCCGGACGAGCGCCACCGTGGCGCCGATGCACAGAAAGAACGCCACCAGGAGGATGACCGGGCGCTTGAGCAGCCCGCGCAGGCCCCGGCCGTACACCACGCGAATCCCGTCGAGCACCTGGTCCACCTTCCGGAAGACCACCCACTTCTCCCCGGAGTGGTGCACGAGCATCCGCGCGCTCAAGGCGGGAGTGAGGGTGCACGCGCAGAAGGTGGAGAGCGCCACCGACGCGGCGATGGTCAGAGCGAACTGCCGGTAGATGGCGCCCGTGGTGCCAGGAAAGAGCGCCACCGGGACGAACACCGCCACCAGCACGATGGAGATGGCGATGACCGCGCCAAACACCTCCTTCATGCCTTCGCGAGCGGCCTCCTCGGCCGACAGCTTCCGCTCCACCATGAGCCGCTCGATGTTCTCGATGACCACGATGGCGTCGTCCACCACCAGGCCCGTGGCCAGCGTGAGGCCGAACAGGGTCAGGGTGTTGATGGAGAAGTCCATCAACCGCACGAAGGCGAACGTACCCACCAGCGAGACAGGGAGCGTGAGCGCCGTGATGAGCACGCTGCGCCAGCCGTGCAGGAACAGGAAGATGACCAGGATGACGAGGACAATCGCCTCCACCAGCGTCCGGAGCACCTCGTGGACGGTGGCGCGCACCGCGAGCGTGGTGTCCGTGCCCGTCCGATACGTCATGCCCGGGGGGAACTGCGCGGACAGTCGCTCCAGCTCCTTGAAGACGGCGTCACGCACGTCCAGCGCGTTGGCGGTGGGCAACTGGAAGGTGACGATTCCCACGGCCTGCTTGCCATCGAAGCGCAAGAGCGTGCTGTAGTTCTCCGCGCCCATCTCCACGCGGCCCACGTCCTTCACCCGCACGCTCCTGCCGTCATGCTGGCGCAGCAGGACGATGTCCCCGAACTCCTCCGGCTCCACCAGTCGCCCCCGGGCCCGCACCGCGAGCTGGTAGGGCTGGTTCGCCGCGGAGGGCGGCTGGCCCACCTGGCCCGCGGCCACCTGGAGGTTCTGCTCCTGGAGCGCGCGCGTCACGTCCTGCGGGGTGAGCTTGCGGCGCGCCAGCTCCGTGGGGTCCAACCACAGGCGCATGGAGAACTTTCGCTCGCCGAAGATGCGGACTTCACCGACGCCCTTCACGCGCTTGATGGCGTCCTTGAGATTCACGTCGGCGTAGTTGCTGAGGAACCTCACGTCGTAGCGGTCATCCGGACTGAAGAGCGCCACGGACAACAGAATCTGGCTGGAGGCCTTGTTGACGACGATGCCCGTCTGGTTCACCTGCGAGGGCAGGCGTGAGGCCGCGCGGCTGACCCGGTTCTGCACGTCGACGGCGGCGACTTCGATGTCGCGCGTGGACTCGAAGGTGATGATGATTTGGCTGGAGCCGTCGTTGCTGCTGGTGGAGGTGATGTAGCGCATGCCCTCCACGCCGTTGAGCTCCTGCTCCAGGGGTATCGTGACGGCGCTCTCCACGACCTCCGCGCTGGCGCCCACGTAGTTGGCCGTCACCGTCACCTGCGGTGGAGCCAGGTCCGGGTATTGGGCGATGGGCAGCGTCGGGATGGCGATGGCCCCCACCAGCGTCAACAGGATGGAGCAGACGATGGCGAAGACGGGCCTGCGGATGAAGAAGTCGATGAACATGGTGCGCTCGGTCCCTCTCGTTCAGCGCGGGTTCTCTTGAGGGGTGTTTCGCGCGGCCTCCGCGCGGGGGGCGGACGCGGCGGCCTTCACAGTCACCGGCATGCCGTCTCGCAGCGCCTGGATGGCCGAGACGGCCACGCGGTCTCCCGCCTTGAGCCCGCCCTCCACGACATAGGTCCTGTCCCCCAGCGGCCCCAGGGTGATGGGGCGCCGAGCCACCACCGTCCTGCCCCCTTCCTCGTGCACCACCAGCGCGAAGGGCTGGCCGCTCTGACGCACCACCGCGAGCGCCGGAATCTGCAGGGCGTCACGGTGGGAGTAGACGATGCGCGTGCGCACCAGCTCGCTGGGACGCAGGGCCACGGTGTTGCGGAAGGCGGCCTTCACCTCCACCAACTGGGTGCGCGGGTCGGCCTGGGGCGCGATGAAGAAGACGGTGCTGGTGAGCACCACCCTGCCCTGGGCGTCGAGCACCTCCAGCACCGTGTCGGGTTTCATCGAGCGTGCGCGGAAAGACGGCACGGAGACGCTCACCTCCAGGACGTCCGCCTGCGCCACGCTGGTCAGCTCCGTGGAGGCGCCGACGAAGTCGCCCACGCGCACCAGCACGTCACCGACGGTGCCGGCGAAGGGAGCACGCACCACGTTGAGCTGGAGCTGCACCTGGCGCTGCGTCACCTGCGCGGCGGAGGAGCGCGCCGCGGCCTCGGCGGCCTGCACCTGGGCTCGGGCGCCTTCCAACTCCTGCTCACTCGCGAGGCCCTCTCCATGCAGTGCCTGCGTGCGGGCCAGCGTGCGGCGGGACAGCTCCAGGTTCACCTGCGACGAGCTGAGCAGGGCCTGCGCGCTGTCGAGCGCGGCCGACTCCTCTCTTGCGTCCACCTCCACCAGCGGCGCGCCTTCCTCCACCTGCTGTCCGGGACGCACGGGGATGCGGCGCACGGCGCCCGCCACCTGTGGCAGCACCGTGACGCTTCGCCGCGACAACAGTGAGCCCAGGTACTCGCTGGTGTCCCGCACCTCCTGGGGAGCCAGCACCACCACCTCCACCTCGCGGGGAGGAGGCGCCGCCGGGGCCGCCTTCCGACCCGAACACCCCGACACCATCACCAGCACCGCCACACTCCACACCGACTTCTTCAGCGCCTCGAAGGGACGCACCCACTTCACCAGTCGCACCGGGCCTCCGTCAGGAATGCGGCCAGGCGTGCCTGGACTCGCTCGAATTCACGCAGCACCAGGTTCAGCTCCGCCTGGCGAAGGGCCGCTCCGCTCTGCACCAGCTCGAGGCTGCTGCCACGGCCCACTTCAAAAGCCCGGCGGGTGAGCTTGTCGGTCCGCTCCGCGAGCGCTCTCGACTCCACCGCCGTCTTCACCAGCGCCTCGGCGACGTCCACACCGCGCCGCGCCTGGGTCACCTCCAGCGTCACGTCGCGGTGCGCGCCCTCCAGCGCCGCCACTGCCTGCGCCTCCACGCCCGCGCGCTCACGCACCAGGCCCTCGCGGCCGCCACCCTCCCAGAGGGGCACCGACAGCACGGCGGCGACGTTCCAGGTGGCGAACCGGCCAAAGCCCGGGTCCGTGGTGAGCCCCAAGAGGGTGCTGGAGATGCCCAGCGTGGGCAGGTAGCCCGCGGACGCCTGACGCCGGCTGTCACGCGCGGACTCCACCTGTGCACGCGCCGCCAGCAGATCCGCCCGCGCGTCCAGGCGCTCCAGCAGCGCGCAATCCTGGCGTGTCTGCTCCACCAACCCCTGGAGGTTGAAGGTCGGGTCCACCCCCACCGCGTGGCCGAAGCCCAGTGAGAGCCCCAGCGCCTCGCGGGCCTGACGCAGTTGCTCGTCACCGGCGATGAGCACGCCGCGCGCCACCGCCACATCCTGACTCACGCGCACCACGTCCAACGGCGTGCCCGCGCCCAGCTCGAAGGTGCGCTGGGTGAGGGCCGCGCTCTCCAGCGCCCGCCGCAGTCCCACGCGATTGATTTCGGCGGCGCGCTCGGCGGCCACGGTGGCCACCAGCGCCTGCGCCAGCCCCAGCGTGAGGCGACGTCGGACGTCATGGAGACTCGCCACCGCGCCCTCTTCCGAGGCCCTGGCCGACGACAGCCCTCGCCATGCGCTCAGGTCCACCACCGACTGCGTCAGCGTCGCGGTGACGGTGCCCAGCGGCACCGTGGGCGTGCGCCCGCTCGCGCCAGCACCGGTCCCCAGGCCCGGGTTCACCACCGCGGGCGTGTCGGGGTTGAGCACGTCCAGGGCCACGCTGGCCTGGACACGTGCATTGGGCAGCAGCGCCGACAGCGCCTGGCGCCACCGGCCACTCGCGCGGCGCACCCCGGCCTCCATGCCGCGCAGGTCCGTGGACCGCTCGCGCACCAGGCCCAGCGCTTCCTCCCAGGTCGTCACCCGCTGTGCGGCGGCGGGGACGGGGGCGAGCATCGCGTCCTCCACCCTGGGTGGGACGGCGACGGGAGGCGGCTCGGACTGAACGGACGCGGCGACGAGCGCGAGGAGAAGGACGGAAGAGGTTGCCATACGCCAGACGTGGATGGAGGAAGGGAACCACCGCGCGAGGCCGCGCTCCCTTCCCAGGTGGGGTTGGCACTCCCGAGCGCGCGGAGGACATGCTCGGGAGCGCGGGCAGGCGATGCGGCTAGCTGCGCGGGGGCGCCAGCTTGAAGACGGAGGCGTCAATGGGCGCGTCGTAGCGGGCGTCCTGGAAGACCTTCTCCCCATGCTTGCCATCGCCCTCCCACTTCAAGCGGTGGCTCACCACGATTCCGTCCACGGTGCGGAAGTCGGAGTAGGAGATGGCCTTGTTGTACGGCTTGCCCTCGTGGATTCCCGCGTAGGTGCGGCGCACCTCCAGGAAGGACTTCTGGTCGATGAAGCGGACCTCGGTGGTGGAGCCACGGGTGAGGACGAGCTTGAACGTGGGAGCGCCGTTCACCTCTTCCACGCCGTCCATCGCCAGCGCGACGCCCCGGGTCTTCGGGTCCAGCAGGGCGTCGTCGAAGAACGCGCCGTCGGCCATCGCCTTGTTCTTCTCTCCCTCCACCCGTCGAGGCGCGGCCGAGCCCTCCACCATCCAGAGCTGGCTTCCGTCAAACAGCTTGGTGACCTGGTTGCCGTTGGTGACGGTGTCGTGGCGCACGAGGTTGGGGCGGGCCCGGCGCACGGTGGTGGTGGTGACGGTGTCGCCCTCCGTGGCGACGACGGTGAACTGGTAGGACTTCGCGGCCTTGAGTCGCTCCTTGCCGCCCAGGGCCTTGAGGTGTTTGTCGATGACGGTCTGGAACGACAACTTGCCCTGGGTGCACTCGGCACCTTCGCCAGCGGTGGCGAGGGCGGGGGCGAACGTCAGACCGAGGGCGAGCAACGAGGAAACAAGAGACCTGCGCGGCATGGAGTGCCTCCGTGGGTGACTGGTGACGGGAGGCACAGTGCCCTCGCGAGCGCCGCGTGGGCGGAGTGTTCAGCCGGTGGGGACAGACATGCGGCGAACCGGCCCCACCGTGCGGCGAACGGGCCATGCGAGGTGCGGCGGCACGTCTACGAACCACGGCACGTGACGAGGAGTGGCGGACAAGCCATGCGGCGCGGTGACGCAATGACGAACCCCGGCGCGTGACGAGGAGTGGCGGACAAGCCATTCGCGGCGCGACATCGCACCAAGACGCCATCGCACGTCACGGAGTCGTGGCGAACGGGCCAGGTGGCTCGCGCGACGGGATAGCGTCCGTGCCGCGAGCCTCGCGGCTCAGCGCAGGTGCTGGAACTTCTCGCGGTGACTGCGAGCGACGCGCAGCTCCGCGCCACCAGTGAGCACCACCACCAGGTCCCTGCGGCCCTCGCTGCGCAGCTCGCGGATGCGGCTCGAGTTGACGATGGCCGAGCGGTGGATGCGCATGAAGCGCTCCGGGTCCAGACGCGCCTCCAGACCCTGCATCGTCTCGCGGTGGAGGTAGGCCTTTCCGCCCGCGTGAATCTGCACGTAGTAGTCGGCCGCCTCGATGTATTCGATTTCGTCCACGTCGAGGAACACCACACGACCTGAGTCTCGGATGGCGAGCCGGCGCACCCATCGCTCGGCCGGCGTGGGAGCCGGCGCCGGAGCAGGAGCGCCATCACGCTCGCCGTAGGTGGAGAGCACGGACATCAATCGCTGACTGAGGTCGGACATCCGCGCCAGGCGAATCTGGGCCTTGGCGCGGCCGATGGCGTCGTGGAACCGGTCGTCCCGGAACGGCTTGAGCAGGTAGTCGAGCGCGTGGATGTCGAAGGCGCGCAGGGCGTAGCGGTCATACGCGGTGACGAAGATGACGGCGGGCACCTCGCCCGGGCCCAGGTGGGAGAGCACCTCGAAGCCGTTGAGCTCCGGCATCTGGACGTCCAGCAGGACCAGGTCCGGGCGCTGCTCGCGGATGAGGCGCACGGCGTCCGGTCCATTGCCTGCCTCGCCCACCACGCTGACCTCGGGGTCCGCGGCCAACAGCAGGCGCAGTCCCTCGCGCGCCAGGGGCTCGTCATCCACGACGAGCGTGCGGATGGCGACGGCGGCGTTCATGTCCCGAGCGCCTCCGCCGAAGCCGCCTGGAAGGGCAGCTCCAGCCGGGCGCGCACCCCACCCCCAGCGCGGTTCTCCAAAGTGAAGACGTGGCCCGCGCCGTAGAGCTGGTTCAGGCGGGCGCGCACGTTGGCGACGCCGATGCAGCCGTCATGACGGTCCCAGCCAGGAGCGAGCCCGGGGCCGTCATCAAGCACCTCCAGCACCAGCCGCGCCCCCTCTCGCGAGGCGCGCAGCTCCACGCGTCCCGCGCCGGAGCGGGTGGCGAGGCCGTGCTTGATGGCGTTCTCCACCAAGGGCTGGAGGATGAGGCTGGGCACGAGCGCGCCAAGCGTGGCGGAGTCGATGGCGCGCACCACCTGGAGCCGGTCCTGGAAGCGGGTCTGCTCGATGTCGAGGTAGCGCTCCAGGAAGTCGAGGTCCTCGTGAAAGGGGACGAGCTGGCGGCCGGTGCTGTTGAGCGCCATGCGCAGCAGCTCGCTGACCCCGGTGAGCATGCGGATGGAGCCCGCGGTGTCCTGCTTGCGCACGAGGACGGAGATGGCGTTGAGCGTGTTGAAGAGGAAGTGCGGGTGGAGCTGGGCGCGCAGGGCGTCGAGCTGCGCGTGCACCAGGCGCGTCTCGAGCTGGGACTGGGCCAGCTCGCCCTCGCGGTAGCGGCGGTGGTATTCGACGGCGGAGCCGATGGCGACGATGACGCCGTAGACGAGCAGGCTGGTGACGACGTACTTCGCCATCAACAGGGGCAGGAGCTGACCCAGGGTGCCATCGCTGATCAACCGCTCTCCCACGGCCCGGGAGAGGAAGAAGATGAGCGTCGCGTAGGGGACCATGACCGCGGCGAGGGCCGTCAGGTGGACCGCGAGGCTCCGGGGCCAGACGCCGCGCTCCAGGCGAAAGCGCCGTCCCAGCGCGAGGATGAGCGGCGTGACGAACGCCCAGTACTGCCAGGGCGGCACCTGCATCACCAGCGCCCGGGTAAACGGGTACGTGGGGTCCTTGGCCTGGGCGTAGAACCACGTGTGGCTCGCGGTGATGATGCCCGGCACTGCGAAGATGAGCATCCACCATGGCAGGCCGCGCACCAGTTGGAGCAGCGCGGACGCGGAGGGAGCCGGCCGGAGGGTCGCGGCGGAGGACAACAGGACGGAGCTCGCGACGGGAGAGGTGGATTCCACGGCCAGAAGATTCTACGCCCGAACCCAGGCCCGTCCGAGCGGGAGCAGCCAACGGGCTCCGGCGTGCAGCGAACGGGCCTGCTTGCAGCCTTGCCTGGGGAGCGGGAATCCTGCTCGGCTGGCAGGCAGCCCGTCGGCGTTCGAGGCATGGTGGGGTGAAGGAGCATCCGTGAGCGTCGCAACCCTCGAAGAAGGCCCGCTGCGGGGGCCTGGTTTCTTTCTCAGCCGGACAGCGCTGCGAGCGCTCGCATTGGCCCATCGCGACCGCTACGGCGTCGCACGGCCACATCCCCACGTCGTCATCGACGGCTTCCTGGGGGAGCCGCTGGCGTCAGGACTGGCCGGAGTCTTCCCGGGCGCCACGGACGCCCAATGGAAGCGACGCGACCACCAGGAACAGGCGGCGCGCCTGGGACAGCTTCAGCGCAAGGCGTTCGAGGACGTGCCTGGAGCGCTCCGGCACCTGCTGGCGGAGTTCTCCAGCATGTCGTTCATCGACTTCCTGGAGACGCTCACCGGCGTGCAGGGGCTCATCGCGGACCCACACTTCCGGGGCGCCGGGCTGCACCTCACGTTGCGCGGAGGCCACCTCGCGCTGCACGCCGACTTCAACCGCGACCGCTTCCGCGCGCTCTCGCGGCGGCTCACCGTCCTCTACTACTTGAACCCCGGCTGGGAGTCCGCCTGGGGCGGCGACCTGGAGCTGTGGACCGCCGACCTCTCCAGGTGCGAGACGCGCATCGCGCCGCTGCTGGACCGCCTGGTCGTGATGGCCCATGGCGACACGCACTGGCATGGCCACCCCACTCCACTGGAGTGTCCCGAGGGGCGGGGGCGCGCGGCCATCGCGGCCTACTTCTACACCGCGCAGGAATCACCCGACGCGCCGGAGGCCCACAGCGCCATCTGGGCGCCGCCGCGTCCCTAGGCTGGGGGGCACTGATGCGCATCTCCTGGCTCGAAGGCCTGTCCTGCCTTGCCAGGACAGACAGGTTCCGGACGCCAGGGCAGGCATGGCGGGGCAAGGCTGGAAGTCTGTCATTCAATCGTGGAGTTCGTCACCATGATGGGCGTGTCCGTGTGATTGGAGATCTGCGGATACGTCACGTACCAGGAGCCACCCCGGTTGTTCTGGATGACCGAGCGGTCGATGCGGATGTTGCCGGAATGGTCATTGCTGACGAAGAAGATGGCGCTGCCGTGAGCGTTGACTTCGTTGTGCTCGATGCGCGTGCCGCAGAGTGACAGCGTCATCGTGTTGCCGTCGTTGTAGATGGCGCCACCGCTGCCTCCGCCCGGCGTGCCCGGACCGGCGGGATTCGCTCCGTTGCCGATGGCCCGGTTGTGGGAGAAGAGGCTGTTGATGAGGGTCCACGACACGCCGATGCTGCTGATGCCGCCCCCGTTGGAGCAGACCCCGCCGTAGCCTTCCTTGCCACCGAAGGTGGTGTTCACCACGAAGACGGGCAGGTTGTTGTACTGGCTGAACACCCGAAGCGCGCCACCCCCCACGTCGGGCCCCACATCGGCGCACGCGTTGTTGAAGAAGCGGGAGTTGATGACCTTCACCCGCCCGCCGCGCACCCAGACCGCGCCACCTCCGTCGAACTCCGACTCCGTCTTGGAGCTGGCATCCACGAACGTGAGGTTCTGGAGTGTCAACCGAGGATGGTCCTGGTTGTCGCAGTGGGAGGTCGTCCAGACCTGCTTCTGGTCGCAGGTGTTCATGTACAGGATGCGGTGCCTGCCCGCTCCGCTGAGCGTCACCAGCCCCTTGCCGTCGATGACGATGTCCGGTCCCTTGTCGTTGAAGACCTTCGCCGTCCTGTCGAGCGTAATCGTCACCGGCTCGGGTCCACAGTCGAAGGTGATGACTCCGCCCCGGGCCACGGCGTCGATGAAGGCCGCGCTGGTGCAGCTCGCCGGTGTTCCCGTCCCGACGACGGTGGTGGGCTTGGAGACGTCGGCGAGGCCTGCCTCGGCGGGCACGCCGCACGTGGCCTCCGCGTTCGGATTGCCAGCGGGTGGGCCGTCCTTGGGGTTGGTCAGCGGGTTGGGCACGTCCACGTCTGACGCGTCATCGCCTGAGCAACCCACGGAGCAGGCGAGCGCGAAACCCACGGCCAGCGAGAACACCTTGGTCGAGGGGAACCGGTGAAGTCTCTTCGGATGCATCCAGCCTCCAGGAGGGAGGCAGTGTACATCAGCCTCGCGCGAGGCCTGGACTCGGGCCCGTGCTGTCAGCGACGGCCGCGCTCTTTCGAGGCCGGACGCCGACGGCAAGGAGCCACACCTGGTGAACTGCCTGGTCCCAGCGTGCCATCCCGGGAGCTGGCTGCACGCACGAGTCGCTTGCGGTCTCGCCTCCAGTCCCTGGAGCAACTGGTCGCGGAGACCAGGGCCCTGTGCAAGGAGAGGTTCCCGGAGCTGTAGAACCCCACACGCCGTTGCGTACCGCTACGCCTGGGATTGCGCCGCGGGCGTGGCCACATCCTGCATGGGAGGCTGCCCCACGCCCTCGTCGTCGCGCGGCGGCGCCTCGGCCTCGGGCACCTGCGTCCGACGCATCACCCAGACCAGGACGCCCGCGCCCATATAGCAGGCGGTACCCAGGCCGAAGGTGACGGCCGTTCCGAAGTGGATGGCCACGAAGATGGCCGCGGCACTGGCCAGCACGGAGAACGCGCCATTGAGCGCCCACCCCCACTGCACCAGGTCCCTCCGGCCGCTGATGAGCGACATGCCCATGGCCATGGGCATCCCCATCAAGAAAGACAACGGCGCGATGAGCACCGCCGTGACGAGGATGCGCGTGGAGAGCGGCAACCCCACCACGCCCTCCAGCACCGGGCCCTTGAAGGACAGGAACGCTCCCAGCCCCGCGGCGAGCACCAGGAAGAGCCCACCCATCATGAACGGCGGCGCACGGGCGAGCCGCTGCGCGAGCAGGCTCCCCACCCCGCTGGCCACCAGCATGCTGGCCAGCACCGTGGCGAAGGTGATGGTCGGGCTGCCCAGCACCATCGCGAAGACGTGGAAGAACTCCATCTCCACGAGCATGAAGGCCACACCCAACAGCGAGAAGTAGGCGAGCGAGGCCCAGCCCGACGTGCCCAGCCTCCCGGTCCGCCGGGCCAACTGGAAGAGCGGCAGCACCAGGAAGGGCACCACCAGCGCCAGCAGGATGAAGACCAAGCGCCGCAACTCCACCACGCCGATGCCGGCCGCCCGCGAGGGGCCCGCGCGCTCCACGAAATAGAACGGGTTGTTGTCGGTGGCGGGGGCGATGTCCAGCGGGCCCTCCGCCCACAACCGCGCCGGGTCCGGGGTGGTGATGATGTCGTGAATCAACCGGCCCCAGCCCGTGAAGGGCTTGGGAATGGAGGCCACGTCGAGCGAGCCGTCCGGCAACCAGAGCGCCTGGAATCCCATCGCATCGAGATGCGCTCGCGTGGTCGCCACATCCGCCGGGGTGATGGGCGAGCGCTTCACCAACACGAAGCACATGGGACGGGAGAAGTGGGGGCTGGCCACGGCCGCGACCAGCATGTGTTTGCCCACGTCCTGGATGCCCAGCTTCTCGAGCGCCTCGCGCGCCACCGTGAGGCCCCGCATCGAGTCGATGCGCACCACCTCGCTGGAGCCCAGCGCGCGCAGGAAGCCCATGTAGCCGTTCGGCGTCAGGTGCCGGAAGTAGTCCTGATAGGCCTCGACCGTGTAGAGGTAGTTCTCGCTGAACGCCAACGCCGTCGCGCTCCCTCCGGTATCCACCCAGGTGAGCGTGATGAGGTCCCACAGCTCCCGGGAGCGCTTGACGAACGTCCGCCCGTTCTCGATGTGCAGGTCGACCCCGGGGAGGTAGTAGGGCCGGCCGGAGAAGGACGCCAGGTCCTCATTCACCACCCGCGCCACCAGCGGGTTGATCTCCACCGCGGTGATGTCCTTGCGGCCCTTGCGCACGGCCTGGAGGACATCCACGCCACCGCCCGGGCCGATGATGAGCTGCCGTCCTTCGGCGGGGACCAGCTTGTGCGCGAGCGCGGTCAGGTCGTGGTCGAGATAGGTGTAGGCGGCGAGCGACTCGGGGTTGCCATTGAACTCGACAATCTGGGTCCCCCCGAGGCCGTCGATGAGCAGGTCCATCATCCGGAACTTCCGTCCGGTGTAGTTCCCGCTCAGGGACCAGGTGAAGAAGTTGGTGGGGTGCACCCGGACGGAGGAGATGGAGTTCCACTCCGACACCACCGTGGGCGCTCCCAGCCAGCTCACGTGCGGCGGCCTGGCGATGGCGGGGATTTGCGTGAGGAACGTCCCGAGCACCACGAAAGCCAGGGTGAGCCCCAGCGACACGAGCGCGGTGGTGCGCAGTCCGCCGGCCAGCGCGAACAGGACGGCCGCCACCATCGGCAGGATGACGACCGTGCCGAGCATGACCTCCACGGGCGTGCTCACATCCAGGAGGAAGACCGCGACGATGCACCCCAGCGCGGCGAACACCAGGTCGACCGCGTAGAGCCGGTGGAACCGCTCACGGTTGTGCGACAGGACGAGCGAGACGACGAGCCCGCCGAAGAGGAACAAGGGGAAGGCGCACCAGAAGATGGCCGCCAGGGTCCAGAACTCCTGCGCGTAGACGCGGAAGGCGCCACCGAACTTCACGTGGGGCAGCAGGGCGAGAATCCCCAGGACACCCACGAAGCCGGAGATGCCCGCCAGCAGGCTCAGCACCGCCACATGGCGCAGCATCCGCTCGGGCGTGAAGAAGCGCTGGGCCAGCTGCGCCAGGAGCCCCCCCGAGGCCAACCCCAGCATCGCCAGGGAGATGAGCATGAAGGCGTAGTAGTAGGTCATCGTTCCCGCGAACAGGCGCGAGAGCACCACCTGGGCCGTCAACATGCTGGCCGCGACCAGACCGAATCCCAGGCTCATGGCCCGCATCGACGTGCCCGCCAAACGCTCTTGCATGGTAACGACAGGTCCTTTCCCGGAGGGGACCTGGAGCATAGGGGAAAAGCGGGACTTCTCCCCAGCACATCAGGAGACGGAAGGCCGCTTGCCGGGTGGGTGGAGAATGCCCGACGGGCGGCCCTCCCCCCTCACGGTGTCTGTCCCGACGTCAGGTCCTTGCGCCGCGACTCCCACAGCTTCGCCTCCTCGGCCTCGCCCTCGGTGGCACCCGCCGCGCACCTCGCCGCTCAACGGTTGATCCGCTAGCGTGGCGCGCATGAGAAGACCCTCCGCGCTCGCGCTCCTCCCGCTCCTCACGACGCTCGCCTGCACGCCGCTCGACTCCGAGCAGGACGATGAAGCGACCCGGCCAGGAGAGGCGGTCCAGGCGGCCTCGACTCCGCTCCGCGCGAAGGCACTCGGCCGGATGCGGAACGCGGCGAAGTACTTCCACGACCAGGTGGCGCGCCACGGCGGGTATGCGTGGCATCACAATGCCAACAACCTGAGCGAGCGCTGGGGCGACATCCAGCTCGACGACGAGCAGATCATGATTCAATCGCCCGGCACCTCGGACGTGGTCGTCGCGTTCGTCGAAGCCGCCCTCGCCGACCCTGCCACCCCGGCACTCAAGACCTATGCGACGGACGCGGCGATGGCGCTGCGCCATGGACAGGTCAAGTCGGGAGGCTGGCGGCTCTACGCGGACTTCAAGACGACTCCGACTCTGACGGCCTGCTACCGCCACACCACGGCGAACTGCGGCTGTGGTGGCTGCACGATGACGATCTACGACGACCAGACCACCCAGAACGCGCTCATCGCGATGATGCGCGCGGACCAGCTCCTCGGGTTCGCGAACACGGCCATCTCCGAGGCTTCGTCCTATGCCCGCGCGCGGATGGAGACCTCCCAGTTCCCGACGCATGGCGGCTTTCCCCAAGGCTTCGCGGGTCCTGTCGCCGCGCGGCCGGCGCTGACGGCCAGCTACCCGCCCTCCATCGGGACCGCGTGTGGCCTCGCCCACTGCTACGCCAATGTCTACACCCACGAGTACTGGGATGACCCGACGCTGAACGACAACCTCGCGACGGCCTTCGTGGAGATGCTGAACTGGGCCCAGGACCTCTATCCCGCGCAAGCCACGACCTATCAGGCCATGCGCACTTCGTTCGGAGGCTTCCTTCGCCGGGCGCAGCTGCCGCAGCCCCAGCCCGCCTGGGCGCAGCAATATGACATCCAGATGCAGCCGCGCTGGGCCCGCAACTGGGAGGTCCCGGCCATCGCCGGACAGGAGAGCCAGGACGTCATGTGGGCGCTGCTTCGCCTCTACCAGCTGGACCCGAGCGTGCCCGCGAACCGCGACGCCGTCGGCACCGCGCTCGCCTATCTGGAGACCGTGGACCACGCGAATGACACGCTCATCCACCGCTACATCGAACTGGATGACACCGCTCCCGCCAACCTCGGCTTCTTCACGGTGAAGCCCGGCGGCTACCCGGTCCGGTTCTCCCAGGCCCCGCCGACCTACCAGAACTACGGATGGGTGGTCCCCTCCCAGCTCGCGGCCCTCCGCGCGGAGTACGACCGGCTGGGAAGCGACACGACGGTGATGAAGCGCACGTGCCAGCAGCTCCGCGCCGACACGGTGCAGGCCGTCGACACGACGGTGAACAACGAGAAGTGGCTCACGACCTACAGCCCGAGCGGCCCGCGAAGCGGCTCCACCCCGGGGGACTATCTCGACACCAGCACGTTCGTCCGGAACCTGCGCACGCTGGCCGAGTTCGTCACGCGCACGACGACCGACTGCACCGCCTGGAACTACTGAGGCGTGGGGCCGGGCCCGGCTCGGCCCGTCTCACCGCGGTTGCATGCCCGTGAGCTGTTGCAGCTCCAGTTCCTCCAGGTCGAGTTCCTGCTCGATGCGCTGGAAGGCCGAATCTCCGATGGTGCCGTCCGCCCGCAGCGCGAGGAGCCGCTGCCGCTCGGCCGAGGTGACCCTGCGCACGATGTCCGCTTCTGCATCCGACGAACGACTGTCACCCGAGGCGCTCCCAGGTGGCTGGGTGTCTCCACGGGAGAGGTCCGCCTCGGCGCGCCGGAGCAGGACCTCGTAACGCCTGCGCAGCAGACTCGACAGCTCCTCGCCGGGCTGCGCGGACGTGGCCTCCAGCGCGGCACGCAGCGTCTCGGCACGGGCGAGCTGGACCTCACGCTCCACCGAGCCGTCATCCTCGAGGTGGAGCAGGTTGATGAGCGGACGCAGCGTCATCCCCTGCACGACGAGCGTGGCGAGCACGACGAAGAACGCCGTGAACAAGACCAGGTCACGGTGAGGAAACGCCGGCCCGTCCGCCCCGCCTGAAGGCAGCGCCAGTGCCGCGGCGAGCGTCACAATCCCTCGCATGCCGCACCACCCGACGACCGCTGCTGAGCGTCTCGACAGGCTGACTCCGTCACTCCGCCCAGGCGCGCCCTTCAAGCTCGGACGGCGCAGCCAGCGGCCCAGCGCCGCGGCGGTCGAGACCCAGACGATGCGCGCGACCATCGCCGCGACGCACACGGCCGCCGCGACCCCCAGGTACTTGAGCAACGTGGGCGAATCGAGGCGAAGGAGAATCTCCTTCAACTGGAAGCCCACCAGGATGAAGGCGAGCACATTCAGCGCATACACCGCGAAGTCCCAGACCGCGTAGGACGGGAGGCGGACGCGCGCCGGGACGACATCCGCGGCGCGCCGGGCCAGGAACATCGCGAAGACGACGACGGTGAGGATGCCAGAGAGATGGAGCCGCTCCGCGAGCATCCAGACCGCGAACGTCCCGCAGAACTGGACGACCACCGCCGTGGCGACGTCCTGAATGCGCGCGTTCACCCGGAGGACCACATGCGACAGCACGAACCCGAGCGCCACGCTGCCCGCCGTGACGACCAGCAGCAATGGAACGGCGCTGGCCGGTGACAGCGGCCCCGCGAGCGCGGCACCGACGGCGAGGCGGTAGACCAGCAGCGCGCTCGCGTCGTTGAAGAGGCTCTCTCCTTCCAGGATGACGAGGAGCTGATGCGGCGGGCGGAGCTGCTTGAGCACCGCCGTCGCGGCGGCCGCATCGGGAGGCGCGACAATGGCGCCCAGCGCGATGGCGACGGCCCAGGACATGTCCGGCACCAGCAGCCCAGCGACCAACACCAACGGCAGCGACGTCGCCAGGACCGCGCCGGTGCGCAACAGCAGCAGCCGAGCCGACGAGTACGGAGCGGCCACACCGATCTCGTAGGC
>Ga0126314_10000316_pt1 | contig 24029 bp, 15 predicted proteins | sample Plot105B_FD_92535 | JGI IMG/M metagenome (GOLD analysis project Ga0126314, IMG submission 92535) | Serpentine soil microbial communities from UC McLaughlin Reserve, CA, USA - Plot105B | ecosystem: Environmental > Terrestrial > Soil > Grasslands | place: USA: UC McLaughlin Reserve, Lake County... | reverse complement strand
CTAAGCTCCGCTCTTAGATAGGGAGGAGGGAGCGGATGCGGCCCACTACTAGCAACATCTTCCATACGAGCTTAGCAGTTCATCAATCTTCTCTTACCACAAGAACAAGCACGCAAAGCCAGTATTGCAGTACTATCGCCTCCTGCTGTGGAACACGAGGCATAGAAGCCTTCTGGTGGTGCGTGGTTTCTCCTGGGTTGTGGACGATCCCCTTAGGAGGGAATGCATGAGAGCAGAAGCGAACACCCTGCTACCTGAGGCACGCGCTAAGGAATTAGGGGCCGTGCGGATCGGGCTGCTAGGCGGCTTTTCGGTTACGGTGGGGAATCGCAAGGTCGACGAGAGCACTTGGCGGCTCAGGAAGGCCGCAAGCCTCATAAAGTTGCTCGCCCTGGCGCCCGGACATCGCCTACACCGCGAGCGGGCGATGGATCTCCTCTGGCCGGACCTTGGGCTACGAGCCGCCTCCAATAACCTGCGCCAAACCCTCCACATCGCGCGCCGTACACTCCATCCCGACCCGCAGATCGCTTCGCGCTACCTAAGCCTTAGAGGCGAGCAGCTTCTGATGTGCCCGGAGGGACAGCTCTGGGTAGACGTAGATGCCTTCGAGGAGGCAGCTGACACCGCCCGCCGCTCCACAGATGCGGCCGCCTACCGGGTGGCTATCGAGCTGTACTCGGGCGAGCTGTTACCCGAAGACCGCTACGAGGAGTGGGCGGAGAGCCGCCGAGGGGAGCTTAGGCAGAGGTTCCTTACTCTGCTGGTCGAGCTTGCGAGCCTCTACGAGGAGCGTGGGACGGAGGAGTCTGAGCCCGCTGTCCAGGCCCTCCAGACAGTGCTTGCGGAGGAGCCCACCAACGAGGAGGCGCACTTGAGGCTCATGCGACTGTACGCTTCCTCAGGGCGATCGGGTGAAGCCCTGAGGCAGTACGGACGGCTCTCCGAAGCGCTCTCCAGTGGGCTGGGCGTGGAGCCAAGTGCCTCCACCCGCGCCCTAAGAGAGGAGATTGCGTCCGGAAGATTTCAAGCGGACACGACCGAGGCTGCTGGAGAGCCGACGGGGGAGACCCCAAGAGGAGGGGGAGTACGGGCACACAATCTGCTCGCCCAAAGAACCAGCTTCCTAGGTCGTGAGCGCGAGATGCTCGAGCTCAAGAGGACACTGGCTATGACCCGGCTCCTCACGCTCAGCGGGGCAGGGGGATCGGGCAAGACACGCCTCGCCTTAGAGGTTGCGAAGGACCTGATTGGAGCCTACCCTGACGGGGTGTGGCTGGTCGAGCTCGCGCCGCTCTCTGAGGGGGCACTGGTGCCCCAAGCGGTAGCCAAGGCCGTGAAGGTAGCCGAGCAGCCAGGACGAGAGCTAACCGAAGCCCTCGTCGATGACCTGCGCGAGAAGAGGTTGCTCTTGGTGCTCGACAACTGCGACCACCTGATCGAGGCGGCGGCCCGGCTTGCTGACTCGCTCCTTTCCTCTTGTCCACACTTGCGGGTCCTTGCCACCAGCCGCGAAGCCTTGGGAGTTGAGGGAGAGCTCGTGTGGAGGGTCGATCCTCTCTCCGTTCCTGATGCTGAACCAGACGCTCATCGACCGCTCGCCACCACAGGAGAGCTGGCGCGCTACGAGGCGGTCCGGCTGTTTGTGGAGCGGGCCAAGCTCCGTTCGCCCCGTTTTGAGCTCACCGAAGAGAACGCCGGGGCGGTGGTGCAGATCTGCCGCCAACTCGAAGGGATGCCTCTCTCAATAGAGCTTGCGGCGGCGAGGGTTAGGGCGCTCTCCCTAGAGCAGATCGCACAGAGGCTCGAGGATTCCCTCAAGCTCTTGAGGAGTGACAGCCGGACCGCCCCTCAGCGCCACCGGACGCTCAGGGCGACCTTGGACTGGAGCCACGAGTTGCTCTCTGAGGTCGAGCGGGTCTTGTTCGGTCGCCTTTCGGTGTTCGCGGGCGGCTGGACGCTGGAGGGTGCCGAGGCGCTAGGATCAGGCGAAGGCGTTGGGAACTCTGATGTACTGGATCCTCTCTCGCGGCTGGTGGACAAGTCGTTGGTGGCTCTCGAGGAGGACGAGCATGATGGCGCACTTCGATACACGATGCTGGAGCCCGTGCGCCAGTATGCTCGTGAGAAGTTGAGGGAGAGCGGCGAAGAAGACGCCGTCCAGGGTCGCCACGCCGAGTTCTTTCTCGCCCTGGCCGAAGAGGCCGAGCCCGAGATGTCGGGGCCGGACCAGGAGGCATGGCTGAAAAAACTGGAGAGGGAGCACGCCAATCTGCGAGGTGCCCTCGCCTGGGCGCTGGATCCGGCGCATAGTAGGAAACCGAGCGAACACCGAACCGAGCTGGGGCTAAGGCTGGCGGGCGCGCTGGGCCGATTCTGGGGCGTGTACGGCCCGGGTGAAGGGCTCAGGTGGTTGGAAAAGGGCCTCGCAAGGGGTGAGGCGGCGCCCAAACCCGCTCTGGCAAAGGCACTCTATGAAGCCGGCTGGATAGAGCTCTTTCAGGGCGATTGCGACACAGCGATCGCTCTGCTCGAGGAAGGCCTCGCGCTCTTTAAGGAGCTGGGGTATAGGCAGGGCGTCGCCACCTCACTCGTCAACCTGGGGTTCGCGGCGCTACACCTGGGCGACAGAGAGCGCACGGCCGTGCTACGCCAAGAGGTAGAGGCGTTGCAGAGAGAGCCTCTGGAGCCGTGGACGCTCGCTTGGTTGACCACCTGTTTGGGAGTGACCGCCTTGTACGAGGGCGATTACGAGCGATCAGCTGCGCTGGCCACGGAGGCCCTCGCCATCTACCGAGAGCTGGGAGACAAGCGGGGCATGTCCTTGTGCCACTTCGACCTGGGGTTAATTGAGCTGATAAGGGGCGATCACGAGCCGGCGGCGGCGCTGCTGGAGGAGTCCGTGCGCGTGCTGCGAGGCTCAAAAGACAAGTTCTGCCTAGCTTACGGTATCTTCGGTTTGGCAGCGGTAGCGGCAGCGCGAGCACAGCCGCGTCGCGCGGCGCGGCTGTGGGGGGCAGCGGAGGCCTTACGCGAGGAAATCGGCGTCGTTTCCCTCACACATTTGGAACTCCACGCCTACGATTACGAAGGCCGGGTGAGCGCCGCACGCTACATGCTTGGTGATGAGGGTGCGTGGGAAGCGGCGTTCGCCCAGGGGATGGCGATGTCACCCGAAGAGGCAGCAGAGTATGCCCTCTCCGAGGAAGTGGCTCGCGCCCCCGAGAGTCCGCCAGCTAGCGTGGAAAGGGACGATCCCCTCACTACTGATCCCCTAACCGCACGGGAAGGTGAAGTGGCGGATATGGTAGCTCGAGGGATGCCCAACCGTCAGATTGCCCAAGAGCTCTACCTCTCCGAACGCACAATCGAGCACCACGTCTCAAAGATCCTGCGCAAGCTGGGCCTGAGCTCCCGCTCACAGCTCTCCACCTGGGTGACCCAACGAACATTGCTTTCGTCGGACACGAACTAAGAACCGCCGCACCAAGCGATCATTATCGACCAACTGGCAGTATTGCTAGCTCGTTGCGGGATGCGATCGAAGGAGCTAACCTTACGCCATGCACTGAATCACAGCGAGACTCGGAAGGCAGCATGTCGGACGACTCCTTTGAGAAGCGCATGCGAGAAGTCATCATAGGAGAGATCGAGCAGCCGACCATCGTCATCGCGGACTACAACCCTGAATGGCCCGAGCGCTTCCGCCAAGAGGAGGTCAGGATCCGAGCGGCTCTCGGGGAAGCCGCCCTGTCGGTCGAGCACATCGGTTCGACGTCGGTGCCCGGGCTCGCCGCGAAGGCCATAGTGGACATCCTGGTGGCGGTCGAGGATTCCGGCGAGGAGGCCACCTACCTGCCCGCCATGGAGGGGGCGGGCTACATTCTGCGCGTGCGCGAGCCGGACTTCGACGAGCACCGGATGTTGAGGACTCCGGAGAAGGATGTACACGTGCACGTCTTCTCGGCTGGGTCGGCAGAGATCGAACGCTACCTACTGCTGCGCGAGAGGCTGCGCCAGAACGAGGGAGACCGCGAGCTCTACGCGCAGACGAAACGTGAGCTGGCGAAGCAGAACTGGCCAACTATGGAGCACTACGCCGAGGCAAAGACTGAGGTCGTCGAGGACATTATCTATCGGGCCGCTGCGGCCCGATCTAGTCATGATGGCGTCAGATGAGTGAGGTGGGGTTCACCCGGATAGAGTCGGAGCGCCTGAGGATCAGGCGTTTCAAAGACTCCGACCTGGCACCTTTCATGGCCTACCGCAACGATCCCAAGGTTGCCCGCTACCAAAGCTGGTACTCCTACGACCAGCGAGAAGCGAGGGCCTTTATTCGAGAGATGAAGTCGGCGCAGCCGGGCGTGCCTGGCGAGTGGTTCCAGTTCGCCATCGAATCGACGCAAGATCTCATCGGGGACTGCGCCCTAAGAGTCGACGAGCACAAACCCTACCGAGCCGAGATCGGATTTACGCTGGCGCGAGAGCAACAGGGGAAAGGTTTCGCTTCGGAAGCCATCTCGGTGCTGTTGGATTACGCGTTCGACGCTCTAAGGCTCCATCGAGTCGTCGCCATAGCGGACTGCAGGAATGCGCCTTCTGTGGCGTTGCTCGAGCGGGTGGGCATGCGTAGGGAGGGACACTTCCTGGAGAACGTTTGGTTCAAGGGAGGATGGGCTGACGAGTACCTTTACGCCATCCTTAAGGATGAATGGCTCCAAAAGCGGCAGATAACGCGCCCATAACGCCGACCACCGCCGCTCGCCACGAGGCGAGGAGGTAGTGGTCCTCGTCGCCCGCGGTCACCAGCGCCCGGCCAATGGAGATCTCGTTGGCGATAAGCCCGACGGCCAAGGCCCGACCGCGAGAGACGCACAAGCGCGCCAGGCCCTCAGGATCTCGCGGACGATCAGCTGACGCGTACCGAGGAGGAAACGGTGGACCCATATGACGCTGTAAGCTCGCACAACAGAGAGGCATGGGACGCCGAGGTCGAGCGCGGGAACCGTTGGACACTGCCGGTCGACCACGAAGCTATCGAGGCTGCGCGAGGAGGACGTTTAAAGGTGCTGTTGACGGATTCCAGGACGGTGCCAGCGGCGTGGTTCCCCGACCTTGACGGCGCCGACGTCCTCTGCCTCGCCTCCGGCGGCGGGCAGCAGGGACCCCTCCTTGCGGCGGCGGGAGCCAACGTGACCGTGCTGGACAACTCGCCCAGGCAACTCGCCCGCGACCGGCTCGTCGCAGAGCGCGAGGCGCTCCCTTTGAGAACCCTCGAGGGCGACATGAGGAACCTCTCAGAGTTCGCCGACGGGGAGTTCGACCTTGTCTTCCATCCAGTCTCCAACCTGTTCGTGCCCGAGGTCCGCCCAGTGTGGACGGAGGCCTTCCGCGTGCTGCGTAAGGGCGGTACATTGCTTGCGGGATTCGTAAATCCCGCGTACTACGTCTTCGACCTCGACCTCGCAGACAGCACAGGCGAGTTGCAGGTCGAGTACCAGCTTCCCTACGCCGACCCGAGGAGCCTGAGCGAGGAGAGGTTGAGGCGGCAGATCGAAGGGGGAGAGCCCCTGGAGTTCGGTCACACCTTAGAAGATCAGATCGGCGGCCAGATAGCGGCCGGTTTCGTTATCTCGGGCTTCTACGAGGATCGCCACCGCGACGACCCGATCGCGGCCTACATGCCCACCCTCATCGCCACGCGGGCGACGAAACCGTAAGCGGCGCCCCTGCCCCGGCTTGCCCCGGACACCTCATCCACTCGACCCTTAGATAAGGAAAATAGGTGTTTCCACCTACGCCCGAGAGCCTTCAGCTAACGGCTGGCTAACACCCTAGGGATACGCTGGGTCCATAAGATCCTCGTCGGCTCATCAACACAAGCAGAGACAGAGCGGACCGTCCCAATGACGAGAAGGTGGAGGGTGGTGAAAGAGAACGCAACACAAGAAGCCTTGCTGGTTAGAGCCCAGCCCCTGGGACTGGCCAAGGAGATCTCCCAGAGAATAGTCGATGTGGTGCACGTTGAGCACGGCGCGCTCCTGCTCGAGGTCGAGAAGCAAGGGGAGGGCAAAGCATGCATCGGTCGATAGGTAACAACGACACACATCCGGAGGGGAGAGGTCTCTTCCTGTGGGACCGGATCATCAGGCTGCTCGAACAAGAGTTGAACTGGCGCCGTAGCAGAAAACTCTTCGTGACGCTAAAGGGAGACTCCGGTTCGTACCAGAAAGAGATCGGCGAGCTCTCCGCCTCAGAGCGCAGGAGCCTTGCTCCTGCCCTTAGGGAGCACGTGGCTGATCAGCTCCTCGAGCGCTACCTGGCGGAGCAGGGAAGCGTCGATCTCATCGAGAGGAGGCACGCCTACACCAAACACATTGGGGACCTCACCCCCACGGATCTACCGGCCCTGATAGAAGCTGAGCGCCACAGGGTGGAAGAGCACCAGGAGGAACGCGAGCGAGCAGAGTTTGTGGAAGTTGTGCACAGAGATCTGGATCGCCTTCAGCTGGTAGCTGGTACAGAGTAAACAAGAAGACCACCTTGGTAGAATACGGCAGCCTCGACGCTAGGGAACTGCACCTCGAAGCTCTAGCAGCGCTACCGAGGGTGACGGCATCTTGGTCGGTCATAAGTCTACCTCCTTTACAAACCGGAGCGATTCGGGAGATAGGAGCTAGGTCGAACCCTCTTTGAACGGTGCCTTCCACAAGTCCATGGGTTCGAGAGTAGTCTGGAGACCTTCTCCGTAGTCGGGTCCCTTGAGCATGATGCTCTGCAGTAAGAAACGAGGAGCATTCTTGCTAGGGACGTCTGATTCATCGGCGATTCATTGCCATGTGTTCCAATCATCTAGGAAGATGGGCGAGAACGGGGAGAATGGCATAGGATGAGCCCTCCTGCTGAGTTTGATGGTGTAGAGCGAACCGAGGCGGTACGCATCTGGCTACTTGGCGGCTTTCGGGTTGCCGTAGGCTCCAGAACTGTCCAGGAGAGTGCCTGGCGGCTCAGGAAGGCGGCGAGCCTCGTCAAGCTGCTCGCGCCGGGGCACCGCATGCACCGAGAACAGGCGATGAACCTCTTGTGGCCTGAGTCGGACAAGAAGGCTGCCTCTAACAACCTGCGCCAGACTCTCCACGCCGCCAGGAGGGCTCTCACCTCCGATCCAGCAGAAGGATCGCGCTATATGGCATCCGAGGATGAATCGCTGGCGCTGTGTCCGGCCGGATCGCTGTGGGTTGATGTCAAGGCCTTCGAACAAGCCGCGAGTACTGCCAGCCGCTCGCACGAACCCACCGCCTACGAGGTGGCTCTCGACCTTTATGGTGGTGAGCTATTGCCGGCCGATCGCTACGAGGAGTGGGCGAAGGAATACGGACAGCGGCTGCGGGAGACTCGCCTCTCGCTTCTCCTTGGGCTCGCTCGTATTTACGAGGAGCGAGCGGACTACAACTCTGCCGCCGAGGCGTTGCGCGTAGTCGTCTCAGAGCAGTCCACCCGTGAGGAGGCGCATGCAGGGCTGATGCGCCTGTACGCCCTCATGGGGAGCAAGAGGGAGGCGCTTGCACAGTACGAGCGACTCGAGGAGGCCCTCCAGGAAGCGCTGGGTACCGAACCCTCTGCTTCGAGTCGTGCCTTGAAAGAGGAGATCACCTCGGGACGCTTCCCACCCAAAGATGGGCGCTTTCCCGGTTCCCCGCTCGAGGAGCCACCGGGCGATGGTAAACACAACCTACCCGCTCCGAGAACCAGCTTCGCCGGGCGCGAGGGCGAGATACTTGAGGTCAAGCGTACCCTGGCAATGACCCGCCTACTCACCCTCACGGGGACAGGTGGGTTGGGCAAGACACGCTTGGCGCTTGAAGTGGCCAGGGATCTTGTGGGCGTCTACCCGGAGGGGGTCTGGCTGGTGGAGCTGGCGCCGCTCACAGAGCCGGAGTTGGTGGTGCCGACCGTGGCTAGGACCCTTGAGGTGCGCGAGCAGCCGGAGCGCACCCTTCTGGAGACTTTGATCGAGGCCTTGGGCGACAAAGAGATACTGCTAGTAGTGGATAACTGCGAGCATCTTGCAAATGCCGCAGCGCATATGGCGGACGCTCTCTTGAGCGGCTGCCCAAAGCTGCGGATTCTGGCCACCAGCCGGGAGGCCCTGGGCGTCGGGGGAGAAGTCCTCTGCCAGATACCTCTGCTGTCCCTGCCGGCCACCACCGGTGGAGAACCTGATGCAGGGTCTGACGCTGATAGCCTTGTGCGCTACGAGGCGGTCCAGCTCTTCGTTGATCGCGCACGCCTGAGGCTCCCTGACTTTGGCTTGACACAAGAGAACTCTGGCGCGGTGGCGAGGGTCTGCCGGAAGCTCGACGGGATACCGCTTGCCATAGAGCTGGCCACTGCAAGGTTGGGAGCTCTGACCGTCGAGCAGGTCGCCCAGAGACTCGAAGTCTCCCTCGACGTTCTGAAAGGCGCAAGCGTGGCGGCCGATCCACGCCACCAGACCCTCAGGGCTACGCTGGACTGGAGCTACGAGCTCTTGAGCCAGCCCGAGCGCAAGCTGTATGGGAGGCTCTCGGTATTCACTGGCGGCTTCTCGCTAGAAGCGGCGGAAGCGGTGGGGGCTACTGATGACATCGAGCAGCACGAAGTACTGGAGTCGTTGTTGTCGTTGGTGGACAAGTCGCTGGTCGTAGCGGAAGCAGCGAACGAGGGCAGGATGCGCTACAGGATGCTCGAGCCAGTCAGGCAGTACGGGCTGGAGCGCCTGGAGATGAGTGGCGAGGTTCAGGAGGTTCGGCGTCGGCATGCTGGGTACTTCCTCGCTCTTGCGGAAGAAGCCGAACCGCGTCTTCGAGGGCCAGAGCAAGCGGCATGGTTCGAACGACTAGATGCCGAGAACGACAATCTGCGGGGGGCGCTCTCGTGGTTACTAGAGCAGGGTGAGGGGGTACTGGCTCTGCGTCTCAGCGGGGCGCTGGGTGAGTTCTGGCACGTACGCGGACATCTGGAGGAGGGAAGGCGGTGGCTGGAAGCAACGCTGGCAAGAGGGGATGACGCACCGGCGAGGATCAAGGCGCTCCTCCACGCTGGATGGATCGCCTGGGAACAGCTGGACTACGAGCGTTCGGAAGCGTTAGGTGAGGAAGCTCTGGCTCTGGCCCGCGAGCAGGGAGACAGCGCAGCTACCGCGAGGGCGCTCTACATCCAGGGGGCGCCGACCCTGTACCAACTCGACTTCGATCGGGCCGCAGCACTCTTCGAGGAAGCCGCAAGGCTGCAGCGCGGTGTGGGGGATGTCGCCGGCCTCGCCCGAACGATCCAGGCGTTGGGTCTGACAGCGACCGCTCGCCACGATTTCATGCGGGCCGTAGAGCTGCACGAGGAATGTCTTGCACTAGCTCGAGAGGCCGGAGATCAGATAGGGATCATCGTCGCGCTAGGGATGGGCGCGTTCGCCTACCTGGGCCAGGGCGACCATCGGCGGGCGATGAACCTCTTTCGGGAGGGCTTGGAGCTGTCCCGAAGCCTCGGCACAAAGCACGGTATCGCCTTCCACCTGCACGCAGCGGCCGCGTTGGCAAGTACACAAGGCCAACCGGTGCGCTCGGCCCGACTGTGGGGAGCTGGCGAGTCGTTAATGCAGGCTATCGGTACCGGGCTGGGCCCGGTGGAACGCTACCATTACGGACCCTACGTCGACGCCGCTCGCGCTCTGGTCGGGGAGGCGGCTTGGGAAGAGGCGTTCGCCCAGGGGATGGCGATGTCGGTCGAAGAGGCCGTAGAGTATGCCCTCTCAGAGGAAGTCGCTCCCACCGCCCCCGAGAGTCCGCCAGCCGGCGGAGCGACGGACGATCCTCTCACTCGTCGGGAGCAGGAGGTGGCGGCTTTGGTGGCACGGGGGTTCTCCAACCGCCACATAGCCCAAGAGCTCCACCTTTCAGAGCGCACAATCGAGAACCACATCGCGAATATCATGCGCAAGCTGGGGGGCGGCTCAAGGACAAAGATCGCTTCCTGGGCAACGCAACAAAGGTTCATATCCCCTGAGCCCGAGTAGATTCTAGATTCAAACCCCCAAGTGGTGTCCGCGTAAGCCTCATCCATCCAGCACTCAAATCAGGAATATAGGTGTTTCCACCTACGCTCGAGGCCTTCCTGCTAACGGCTAGCTAACGCTCTCCCTCTAAGCTGTCTTCAGTAGACCAAACCTGAAGTGAGAAAGAGGAGGTAAGAGCTTGAAGATCATGACCCACACAAGACAACGAGCGCGACTGCCACATCAACGAGATCAGTGCTGACAGACGACGAAGGAGGCGACCGATCAGATGGCTCAACAATCACACCCAGCAGCAGACTCTACTTCACGGATCGTCGTGGCCGACGACCATCCTCTCATTCGCCACGCGCTCACAACCACCATCGACGAGCAGCCAGACCTCGAGGTTGTAGCAGAAGCCACAGATGGCTTGGAAGCGCTAGAGCTCTGTCGTCGATTCCAACCAGAGCTGGTCTTGATGGATGTGTTGATGCCCCACATGGACGGTCTTGAGGCAACCCGCCAGATAAAGAGGGAATTTTCCCGCACTAGCGTGCTGGTCTTGACCGCCGCCCAGGATCCTATCTACCTCTCTGAAGCGCTGAAGGCAGGTGCTGCGGGCTACGTGCAAAAGGGGGCTACCACTGAGGAGACCATCGGGGCTGTACGAAAGGTACTCGAAGGCGAATCATCCCTCGACCAGGAGCTTGCCACACAGTTGCTGAAGCGGCTTATGGAGGACCCACAGCCAGAGCCAAGCGGGAGAGTCAACAAGGAGTCACTAACGGGATTGCTCTCAACACGCGAGAGTGAGGTGCTTGGGTTGGTAGCGCGAGGTTACGCAAACCAGCAGATAGCCCGAAAGCTGCTTATCAGCGTGAGCACCGTCAAGAAGCACGTGCGCAATGTCATTTGCAAGCTTGGAGTCTCAGACCGCACACAAGCGGCGGTTCGGGCCGTCGAGCTGGGCGTGCTGGACAGGTGCAAGGTGTAGTAACTCTCCGTGGTATTGCACCCTCCTGAGTTTACTGGGGTTGTTGGGATGGTGGCCACAAGGCCCATATGAAGGGTGACCAAAAGGCCCATATGGGGGGTGACCAAAAGGCCCATAAGAAAGGTCCAGTGGGCCCATATGCGAGTTTGAGTTTGCCCCGCACAATTAGATAGTCGCGACGAACGGGGTTCCTTGCCTGACGAGGTAGGGTCCCCAACCCAAGAGGGATAGAGGTAAGTCGCAAGCCTCACACAGAGGACAAAAGGAGATCTCATGGCACGCGGACTCAGAGGCAACAGAAGGCACCACCAGAGCAGCAGCTGCGCACGACGATGTGGCGAGGATGGAGTGTCGTATCTGTTGGGGTCGAGCGACGATGGGTTCCTGGGCACGTGATGGCCGACGCTACGGAGAGGCCCATAAGCGAGGTCGAGGCTGGGGACGAGGTGCTAGCGACCGATCCCCAGTCCGGCGAGACCTCGGCACGAGAGGTAAGGAAAGTCGAGAGAAGGAGCGGAGTATGAGTAAGGGTTCGCAAGCCTTCGGGAAGACGGCGAAGTTTGGCATTGCGCTGACAAGCTTGTTTGGAGCGTTAGGAGCAGTGTTCAGGGTCCGTTCGCCGCAGCGTCCACACGATACCGAAAGCTCGGGCCTGAGTGGCACTTCTCAGTTCTCCCTGTTGAGTAGAATGCGTAAGGTACCTAGATTCGTGGTGTTTCTGGGACTGGTTCTGGTAGTCGTGGTCGCGTCCGCGATGGTACGCGCCTTGGCGGTCTCAGGGGGTTGCGCTACCCCCACGATTACCTGGGTCGGAAACGCGAGCACAGAGCCCGACTCCTGGCACACCGCATCCAATTGGGACGCCAACCGTGTGCCTGGCGCCGGGGATCATGTGTGTATACCGAACTTGGCGAACACGGACGCGATCACCTTCTCCACGGGCACAACCTCCGTGGCCAGCCTCGAGAGCGAGGAAGTCCTCAATATCTCGAGTGGGACGCTAGAACTGACAAGCGTCACTGAGGATTCTAAGGTAAACAACCTTACCCTCTCCGGCTCGGGCACCCTGAGCGGCGCAGGCAATCTGACCACCACGAAGCTAGATCTGTTGGGAGGCACGCTGGTCGGCAGCGGTAAAGTGACTGTGCCAGCCGGTGGCAACGCCACCTGGTCTGGTGGGACCATGACGGGCGGCGGCAGAACCCTGATCTCGGCTGCAAGCGGCTCGAGTCCGGCAGCGAAGCTTACGATCTCTGGGCCCAACGGCAAGATTCTTACTAGCAATCGTATTCTGGAGAACGCCGGCGAGGCGAGCGTGAGTGGTTCTAACATATCGACCGGCACCGGAGCTCTGATAGAGAACTCAGGCACCTTCGACTTCAGGGACGACACGGACATCAACACCAACTTCGGTGGCACGACGCGCTTTGAGAACAGCGGCACCCTAAGGAAGACATCTGGCACGGCCACCACCGACATCGCTGCGACGGTCGGCAACACCGGGGGGACCATTGACGCGGCTTCCGGCACCCTCAACCTCGGGGGTGGCCTAAACAATTTCTCCTCTACTGGAGGTGTCGGCAAAGTTGCTGGCGGGACTTACATGATCCGGAGCAACTCCGTCTTGATGTTCCTTAACGCCGACATCGACGTCAACGCGGCGACCATCGTTCTCGACGGGCTGGGGTCGGCGATCGTGGACCAGAAGAACTCTGATGCCATAGACAATCTCTCCGACAACGACGGCAGCTTCACGATCAGGGCGGACCGGGATCTCAGGGCGATCGGCGCCCTCAGGAACGACGGCTCGCTCACCATTGGTACGGACAGCGTCCTTACCACGACCGGCGAATACGTCCAGGCGGCCGGTTCCACGGTGCTCGAGGATACGACGAGCAAACTCGCGGCCTCTGGAGCCCGGGTACGGGTGCAGGGCGGCGCGATGAAGGGGTTGGGCACGGTTGAGCCAGCCCTGGAGGCTACCGGCGGACGCGTCCAGCCTGGCCTCTCGAGCGGTATCCTGAAGGTAGCCGGAAGCTACGCGCCGGGTCCGAACGGTACTCTCGAAGTCGAGATCGGCGGTCCGGCTCCGAGCAGCGGCCACGATCAGCTCGACGTCGGCACTACCGCCTCTCTGGGCGGCACCCTCGACATCGTCACCCCGAGCAGCTTTACCCCGACCCCCGGGCAGAGCTTCACGATCCTCAAGTGTGGGGCCCTCGATTGCCGCAGCGGCCAATTCGATACCGTGAAAGGCACAAATCCGGGACCACGCCTGGAGTATCAAGTCCGCTACAATGCCACGGAAGTCACCCTCGAGCTCAATAATCCTCCGGAGGCCAACCCCGACACAGCTGAGACTGACGAGGACACGCCTCTCAACGACATAGACGTGCTCTCCAATGACCAAGACGCCGACGGCGACAGCCTCAGCGTCTCCAGCGTCACCCACCCTTCTCATGGCAGCACAGAGGTCGTCGATGGCAAGGTCAACTACACGCCCAATGCCAACTACAACGGCCCCGACTCCTTCAGCTACACCATCTCCGACGGCAACGGCGGGACGGACACAGCCGACGTGAGCGTCACGGTCAAGGCCGTAAACGATGCTCCTGTAGCCAAGGACGACACTGCCGAAACCGATGAAGACACATCCGCCATCATAGACGTGCTGGCCAACGACACAGACGTCGACGACGGCGACACCCTCAGCGTCTCTAGCTTCACTCAGCCTGCCAATGGTCAGGTGAGCCTGGACAGCGGCAAGCTGCGCTATGAGCCGGCCCTTAACCACAGCGGCCCCGACTCCTTCACCTATAAGGCCAAGGATTCAAGCAACGCAGACTCCAACGAAGCCGCGGTCAGCATCACGGTCAAGGCCGTAAACGATGCTCCTGTTGCCAACGCCGACACCGCCGAGACCGACGAGGACACGGCTACCGAAATCGCTCTGCTGGCCAACGACGAAGACGTCGACAACACCAATGCCGAGCTTAGCCTCTCTAGCTTCACCCAGCCTTCTCATGGCACGGTGAGCCAGAATGGTGACAGCACGCTCAAGTACGAGCCGACCCTTAACTACAACGGTCCTGACTCCTTCACCTACAAGGCCAAGGATGCCAGCAACGCTGAGAGCAACGAGGCCAAGGTGAATATCACCGTCAAAGCCGTAAACGACGCGCCAACCTGCCAGAACCTGTCGATCGAGACTGACGAGGACACACCAGGATCAGTGGCGGCTGACTGCTCCGACGTCGACGCTGACACCATCACCTACGAGATCGTCGACCAGGCAACTGACGGCACCGCTTCGGTGGACGGAGGCAACCTCAAGTACGATCCGAACGCGAACTTCAACGGATCTGACTCCTTCACCTACCGCGCGAGTGACGGCATTGCCAACAGCGAGGCCGCCAAGGTGGACGTGAAGGTGAACGCGGTCAACGACGCTCCTGTTGCCAAGGAAGAGTCCTACTCCACCGATGAGGACAACACGCTCAGCGTCGATGCGCCTGGTGTGCTTGAGAACGACACCGATGTCGACAACGCCAACCTCACCGCAGTGCAGATCTCAGGGCCGGCGCACGGCACGCTGACGCTCAACGACAACGGCTCCTTCGAGTACAAGCCGCAGGCCAACTACAACGGGACTGATAGCTTCACCTACAAAGCTAACGACGGCACTGAGGACTCCAACCTGGCCACGGTGAGCATCACGGTCAACGCTGTCAACGATGCACCGGTAGCCGATGACCAGTCGATCACAACAGATGAGGACACTCCCAAGGAGATTGCCCTCAGCGCCACCGACGTCGACGAGGGCGACAGCCTCACCTACCATGTCGTTTCGGGTCCGGCTCACGGCACCCTCAGCGGCACGGGCGCTAACCTTACCTACACGCCAGACGCCGACTTCTTCGGCGAAGACAGCTTTACCTTCAGCGCCAGCGATGGCAATCTCGACAGCAACGTCGCCACGGTGAGCATCACGGTCAATGCCGTAAACGACGCTCCGGTTCCCGAGGACAACTCCTACACCACGCCCGAGGATACGCCTCTCAATATTGGTGCCCCTGGTCTGCTGGGCAACGACACAGACGTGGAGCAAGACCCGCTTCACGTTGCCGACGGCAATGCGGATACCGCTGATGGCATCAGTCCAGTTAGCGGTCCCGCGAACGGCACGGTGGAGCTCCACGAAGACGGCTCGTTCACCTACACCCCGAACACCAACTACCACGGCACCGATAGCTTCGACTACCGGGTCTGCGACAATGGTAGCCCGGAGCCCAAGTGCTCCGTGCAGACGGCAACGGTGAACGTCACCATCGACCCGGTCAACGACGCTCCGGAGGCCGCTAACGACGCCAACAGCACCGACGAGGACACGACTCTGAACGTCGCGGCCCCAGGCGTCCTCGGTAACGACACTGACGTCGAGGACGACCCCCTCACCGCCGTGAAGGTGACCGACCCGGCTCACGGCACGCTGACGCTCAACGCCGACGGCTCGTACACCTACACGCCGAATACCAACTTCAATGGCACCGACTCCTTCAAGTACAAGGCCACTGACGGCACCACCGAGTCGAACGAAGCCACGGTTACCATAACGGTCAACGCCGTAAACGACGCACCGGTGGCCGCTAACGACACCAAGCAAACCAACGAGGACACGCCACTGACCTTCCCGTCTAGCGACCTCGTGAGCAACGATGATGAGGGCGCACCCGACGAGGTTGCCCAGGACCTGATCGTCACCCAAGTCTTTGACGGCACCCACGGCACGGTTAGCCTCGGCCCTGAGGGCAATATTACCTTCACGCCAGAGGCCAACTTCAACGGGCCGGCTACCTTCACCTACCTGGTGTGCGACAACGGCAGCCCGAGCGAGTGCTCCGAACAGACGGCAACGGTCAACGTTACGGTGAACGCTGTAAACGACCCACCGGAAGCCCAGGGCGACACCCTGACGACGGATGAGGACACCGTCGGCACCGGCAACGTGCTCTCAAACGACACAGACGTCGATAACGCCAACCTCACGGCGGTGCTGGCGACCGGCCCATCCCACGGCACGCTGGACCTCAACGACGACGGTTCTTACACCTACACACCGGCTGAGGACTACAATGGTCCTGATTCGTTCACCTACAACGCTACCGACGGCACCGACGACTCCAACGTGGCCACGGTTAGCATCACCGTCAACGCCGTAAACGACGCACCTGTTGCTGTTGACGACACGGCTACGACTCCTGAGGACACGCCGGTTGAGATTCTGGCTTCCGAGCTGTTCCAGAACGACTCTACAGGACCTGCCAATGAGAGCGGCCAGACGCTGCACATCTCCGCGGTCTCCGGCGCAACCAACGGCCAGGCCGAGCTTAATGGGGCCGGCAATGTACTCTTCACACCGGCTCCCAACTTCAATGGCCTTGCGAGCTTCCATTACACCGTCTGCGACAATGGCACCCCGGAGAAGTGCTACGAGGGCACGGCAACGGTGCTGGTAACAGTGATCGCGGTCAACGACCGACCTGTTGCCGATGACCAATTGGTGAAAACCAACGAAGACACGGCCAAGCTGATCACGCTCTCGGCTACCGACGTGGACAATGGCAGCCTGACCTACAAGGTCACCTCCCTGCCTACCCACGGTAAGCTCTACAAGGGCGACAGCCAACTGGCGACAGACGAGATCACGAGCGCCAGCTCGAGCAATCCCGTCGCCCTTAACGGCAACCAGCTCACCTACAAGCCCGACCCCAACTACAACAACACAGGCGGGGCTACGGCTGACACGTTCAAGTTCCTCGCCAATGACGGCACTCTCGACAGCAACGAGGCGACCATCTCGGTTACCGTCACCGCCGTCAACGACGCGCCGGTGGCCGTTAACGACTCCTACAGCACGAATCAGGGCAACGCGCTTACGGTCAATGCTCCAGGCGTGCTTGGCAACGACACCGACGCAGACAATTCAGGCAACACCAACGCCGGTCTCACGGTCAAGGATTCCAACCCCAACCTCGCTGGCGTCCAGCCCGAGAGTCAGCCAAACAATGGCACGCTGACGCTCAACGCCAACGGTTCTTACACCTACACCCCGAACGCCAACTTCAACGGCACCGATAGCTTCACCTACAAGGCTACCGACGGCGGTCTCGACAGCAACACCGCCACGGTGGCCATAACCGTGACCCCCGTCGGTACCTCCGCACCCATGGTAACCAGCGTGAGCCCTCTTGACCAGGCAACCGGAGTGTCACGTTCCACCAACGTCACAGCAACTTTCAATGTCGCGATGAACGCGAAGACCCTAAAGAGCACGACCTTCATTCTCACGGTACCGGGCAGGAGGGGCCCCACGCAGGTATCCGCAAGCGTTTCCTGCAACAACCCCTGCACGACGGCTACGCTTACGCCGTCGAAGACACTCACAGCCAATACAACCTACACCGCAACGGTCAAGGGTACGGTTGAGGACGCTTCAGGCAGGAAGCTGGGGTCTGACTACGTCTGGAGGTTCACAACTGGAGGTTAAATAGCTAGAGCAGAGCTCTGCAGAAGCGAGAAGGGCCGGGATCCTACTTTGGGACCTCGGCTCTTATCTTTTACCCTTATTCACCCGAGTGATCCATGGTCCTGGCAGGGCCACCCCGAAGCCATGATCTCCAAGCCGGGGTCACAAGGGTCCCGGCTTGTATTTATTATCCAACGATCGCGGTGCCATCAAAAAACACATGGGTACCCCTGGGCACCGAGCGGTTCTTCTGGCGATAGTCGTTGAGGGCGGGCACGAGTTTGTATCTCGTAGATGAGAGTGATTTGGAATTTCTCGATAAGGTTGGGATTTCTCGATGAGGAGAGAACTCCTATTTTGCTGCTACTCCACTCGGTCGTCCGCACGCTACCTATTTGCAGGGCTTTTAGGAGCGCGCTCGGCAGGACTCGAACCTGCGACCTTCTGATTCGTAGTCAACTCATGTTCGTGCGTCTAAGCCTCTAGGAACCCCCATGAACCCCCGTTGAAAGCCGATTCCCGCTCTCGCGTAGCTCGGTCCAACCGCACGGAACCCCATAGACACCCACGGATAAGTGGTCAAATAAGTGGTCAAAGTTGGTCAGGTGCTCCGTTGGGAGAGGAGCAGCTACATCTTTGAACCACTGTCGTCTGAGAGCCTGTTTGGTAAAGGTGAGGGTTAGGATGATTTTGTATGCTTTCTCGTATGAGAAGCCATGTTCGACCTCTCCGATCCCCAGTGGACTCGTTTACGATCCGCTACGGGAAGATGGTGTTGAGGTAGAGTCGCTTGACGAGAGCTAGGCGACTCCGCACGCCGACCTTCTCGAAGATGTTTGAGAGGTGTTTCTGGACGGTGTCCTCGGTGACGTACAGAGACGCAGCGATTTGTTTGCTAGGCAAGCCGCGTACTATAAGGTCCACTATTTCACGCTCGCGAGAACTCAGGCCGTAGGCAGCCGTGTTGAGCCACGCCATCTGTTTGGGTCCTGCCGCCTCGATGATGAGCACTATCTCGCCCTGGCTGCCCAGATGCGATTCGCTCATAGAAGCCTGCAGTGTTAGCCACTGACCCGATCTCGCCCGAATACACACGCGCGGGACGCTTGCTCGATCTCGCTCCGTCTCCGATTTTAGCGCCCGGCGCAGCGCCCCCATTACCGCCCACACCGCCATCGGGAGGCCGTCGCCTTCCTGCCACCCAGGACCTAGGTCTCCAAGGTCTGCTAGACAGCGTTCAGCACCTGGCGTGTGGTACAAGACCCTACCCCGATTGTCGAGTATAAGTACTCCGAGAGCTCTATCACTATTGGTTTCAGCAGAGGCCTGCGACCGTAGAATCGCTGCCTTCAGGCCGGCACCCAGGTGGGGGGCGATGCGACGGAGGAGCGTGACCTCACGAGCGCTAAAGTCAGGACGGCCGTGTTCGCGGGCCAGATCTATCGCGCCCCACAGTTCGCCTCCCATGGTAGAGACGCTACGCGCCTCGTACATCAGGCCTAGCGGACCGATCACCTCTCGGTAGCGTACAGAGCTCTGAATCCTGTCTCCGGTAGCTTCGGAGAGTAGAGACACCGGGCGCCGACTCCGTGCCATCCAACGGTACTCGTTTACATCGCCCTCGTCGAGGTAGAGATGCTCCAAGTAAAAGCGAGCAGCCTTCATGCCTCCCATCCCCTCGGCCGTAGAGCGCGTGATCAACCCACTTAAAGGGTCCACCGTGGAGGCGCAATACGCCTCGAAGGGCACCGCACGCTGCAAGCGCCTGGCTACTTCTCTAAGAAGAGTTAGGTCATCGAGCCCGGAAAAACACAGCCGCTTGATCTCGCTAAAGACTCGTTCGTCGAGAGCAGCGCTTGGACTCATAGCTCCACGCCTCCGTATGAGGGCCGGTGCTCCTCAAGATAATATCATAGGTAACTTTCGCCGCGCTCGAACACCAAAACTACAGATTTCTGGAATAGGCAGATCCCCTAAATGGGGTTAACGTAGGCACGAGAACCAGTAAGAGAAAGGAAAGCTGGCGAGGAAGGCATGCAGATGAAGAACACCATGCAGACAACGGGTAGCAGCATAAGCCATGTACCCCCAGGCGAAGGCAAGTCGGTGTGGATGGTAGGAACCGACCTGATAACGTTTAAGGCGGCGAGCGAGGACACCGACGGAGCGTTCGCCTTCTTCGACGTGGTGATACTGCCGCAAGGTGGGCCACCTCCGCACATTCACCATAGGGAAGACGAGTCGTTCTACCTTCTGCGAGGGCAAATAGAGCTCTTCGACAACGGGCGCACCATCAGGGCAACTACTGGGTCGTTCGTCCACATCCCAAAGGGAACCGTCCACGCCTTCAAGAACGTAGGAAAGGAGCCCGCTAGGATGCTGGTGCTAGTTACACCAGCAGGGCTAGACAAGTTCTTTGAGGAAATGGGCGAAACCGGGACAGACGCGTCTTCACCACCGCCCCCCCAGATCAGGAGTACTTTGAAAGATTTGGGGCCGCCGCCCAGAAGTACGGCATCGAAGTTGTAACCTAGCAAACGAACAAGGCGTGAAAGGAGACGAAGCCTTTAGGGCCTGTTTGACAAGGTTCACGCTCTCTTCCCGAGTCGCGTCAATATCAGGCGGACCATAGCGACCTCGATGAAGGTTTCGCTTGTCTGCATCAGCCGCTCGTAGACTTTGCTCAAACGGCGGTTCCGCATCAACCATTCAAGCGTCCGCTCCACGATCCACCTACGGGGTGGGACAACGAAGCCTTCGGTATCCGCGCTACTACTCCGCTCGACGATCTCCAGTTCCCACTCCCCCTGCTCTTTGCACCACCCGGCCAACGTCTCTCCCGTGTAGGCCCCGTCCGCCCAGATCTTCTTCAAACGGGGCAACAGCGCCTTTAGCCCGGCCAAGAGACTCAGAGCCCCACCCCTATCTTGTACGTCTGCTGGGCTGACGTACACCGAGAGTAGAAGACCCAAGGAGTCCACCAGAAGGCGGCGCTTACGTCCTTTGACGTTCTTGTGGGTGTCGTAGCCACTTGGGTGAGCCGATTCTTCTGTGGTCTTGACGCTCTGGGAGTCTATGATTGCCGCTGTTGGTTGGGCTCTTTGCCCGCCCTCTTCCTCTCGGTCGAGCGCAGGACTTTGAGGATGAGGTACCACAGTCCGCTCAATCGGAACCTTCTGAAATGGTAGTAGACGGAAGACCAAGGAGGAAAGTCGTGGGGCAAAAGCCGCCAATGGCAGCCGCTCTTTAGCACGTAGAAGAAGGCGTCGAAAACACCGTGTAAGGAGTGGATACGAGGTCTTCCCTGGACGTTTGGGGTGGGCAGGCACAATCGCAAACGGGTCCACTGAGCATCGGAAAGGTCGGTCGGATACGGCTTTCTCATAGGAGAGAGCGTACGAAACTGTCCCAACCCTCACCTTTACTAAACAGGCTCTGAACAACGTTAAGTTCTCCAGGGATGGCCAACAGGGGCCGATCGCAAGTAGAATAAGCACCGGAGGTGAGCTCTAGGTGCCACTTACCACCGACTCGCTCGTGTCCACCAAGCTGCAACCCTCCCAGGCGCGCCCGAAGCTGGTCGCGCGGTCCCGCCTGACCGCAAAACTCGAGCGAGAGCCCAGTCGCAAGCTGACGCTGATCTCAGCTCCGGCGGGCTTCGGCAAGACCACCTTGCTCGTCGAGTGGTTAAGAGAGCGGGCGGGTGGCGAAGGTTGGGTCGCCTGGCTCTCGCTAGATGAGGGAGACAACGACCCAGTCCGCTTCATGTCTTATCTCGTCGTCGCGCTCAGGAGGACTAGCGAGGAGGAGATCGGTGAGGGCGTTCTAGTCGCGTTGCGTTCGCCAGAGCCGCCACGCATCGAAGCGATGATAGCCGCCCTGGTCAATGAGATAGCCGCCCTGCCGCGAGAACTCACCCTCGTGCTGGACGACTACCATCTGATCGACTCGCAGTCCGTCCACGGGGTCGTATCATTCTTGCTTGAGCATCTACCGGATAACGTACACCTTATCGTTGCCAGCCGGGTCGATCCGCCCCTGCAGCTTGCGAGGTTGCGCGCCCGGAACCAGATGATCCATCTAGACGCCGCCGATCTGTCATTCACCTCAGAGGAGGCGTCGACGTTTCTCAACGACGTAATGGGGCTGGAGCTCTCGGTCGAGGACCTCGCCACGCTCGAAGAGCGCACCGAAGGGTGGATCGCAGGATTGCAACTGGCTGCGCTCTCCATACAGGATCGCAAGGACGTCTCCGGATTCATCAAGGCCTTCTCCGGTAGCTACCGCGACGTACTCGACTATCTGGCCGAGGAGGTTCTCGCAAGGCAGCCCGAGCGGGTGCGAGACTTTTTGCTGCAAACCTCAATCCTCGATCACCTTACGGGTTCGCTGTGCGACGCGCTCACCGGTCGCTCCGATGGTCAGGGGATGCTAGAGAGGCTGGAGAGGGACAACCTCTTCGTCTTTGCGCTGGACGAGGAGCGTAGATGGTACCGCTACCATCACCTCTTCGCCGACTTCCTGCGCGGCCGCCTCATGCGCGAAAGACCTGAGAGCACGGGCGAGCTACACTTACGGGCCTCCGGCTGGTACGAGGGCAACGGGCACCTTTCCGAGGCTGTAGGTCACGCACTTTCCGCCCCAGACCACAACCTCGCTGCGCGGCTGATCGAGGAAGGGGTCGAAGGAGCAGTGGAGCGCGGCGAGGGTACCACCGCGCTTCGTTGGCTGGAGGCATTGCCTATCGAAGCCAAGCGCCTGAGGCCCAGGCTGTTCGTCGAGCACGCGGTTGCCCTGGTGATCACCGGCCGGCCGGACGACGCCGAACCCCTCCTGAAAGAAGCCGAGCGGACGGCCGAAGCCGACGGGGAGGAAGGCCAGTTTCTGTTAGGGTTCGCCTCGACCGTCCGGTCCTGGCGCGCCCGCCTCAGGGGGGACGCGCCAGAAGCCGTAGAGCTCGCCCGCCGGGGCCTCTCGCTGCTGCCCGACGAAGAGGTGCACGTTCGCAACTACGCCGCCGTCCGCCTGGGGGACGCGCTCAGGATCGTCGGCGATCTGGCGGCGGCGGACGAGGCCTACGCGGAGGCTGCCGAGATCGGCCGGGCCGCGCACCACGCCTACGGGAGGCTAGCGGGCATGGTGATGCACGCCAGGGTGCGGGCAGAGCAGGGCCGCCTGCGCGAAGCGGACGAAGAGTTCCGGCGTGCGCTGCAGCTGCTGACCGAAGAAGGCTTCGAGCTGTCGCCCGCAGCGGGGATCGTCCACATAGGGATGGGTGCCCTCCTTTACGAACGCGACGACCTGGACGCGGCGATGCGCGAGCTGGAGAGGGGCATGGAACTTGCCGAACGCACCGGGGACGTCAGCACCCTGGTGTGGGCGTACGTCACCATCTCGCGCAACAATCTAGCGCAGGGGGACGAAAGTGGAGCACTCCAAAGGGCCCGCCAAGCGGAGCACGTCGCCCGCGACTCCGGCGCTGATCTACAGATCGCCATCGCCTTAGACTGGATGACGAGGCTGCTCCTGGCCCGAGGGGATCTCACTGAAGCGGTGGCCTTCGAGCAAGAGCGAGCCACGAACGCAGAAAACGCCGCGGACGCCGCGCGGGTGGTAGACCGGCTAACCTCGGCGAGGCTACTCTATGCCCAGGGTCAGCACCGCGAAGCGCTGCCGCAGCTGGAGGAGCTGGGCGAAACAGCGGAGGCGGCGGGGCGAACTGGCAACCTCATAGAGATACTTGCTCTGCAAGCCCTGGCACTGTGGGCAGGAAGCAAGAAAGAGCGAGCCGTGAGCACCCTCGCAGAATCCCTCGCTCTGGCCGAACCGGAAGGCTATGTCCGCACCATCGTCGACGAGGGTCCCCAGATGGCCACGCTCCTATCGGAAGTGCTTGGAGCTAAGCAGAGAGGACGAACGGACTTACTACGCTGTGTCCCGGCGCACTATATCAGGAAGCTCCTGGCCGCTCTGGAGCGGGACGCCGCATCCGCGGCGTCGCCAGCCGCGGGATTGCCTGAACCTTTAAGTGAACGGGAGCTGGAAGTGCTCCGGCTCATAGCCTCCGGCAAGAGTAACCGCCGGATCGCCTCCGAGCTGTTCGTCAGCGTGGGCACGGTCAAGACCCACATCAACAACCTCTACCGCAAGCTCGACGCCCACAGCCGCACTCAAGCCCTGGCGCGAGCCAGAGAGCTGAAACTGCTCTAGCAACCCGTCGGCGGGGTTCCCAAACGTCCCGCCGTGAGACTCTCCGTGCCAACTCCTCCTCAGAGATGTCCTCGCCTTCTATGTCGAGCCTGAAGTCCTGCCCCTGCAGGCCACCGCCGTTGGAGAAGTCCACCTCAAAATCGAACTTCACCTTTCTGTGCGTGGTGTGTTCATCGTCCATCATGCGCCTCCGTCCTCGGGAAAATCCTGCGCTATTCACCCAACCTCGTAGAAGGAAAATTCTGCGAACTTCGCCTTAACGGAGTTCT
>Ga0126314_10000315_pt1 | contig 24034 bp, 28 predicted proteins | sample Plot105B_FD_92535 | JGI IMG/M metagenome (GOLD analysis project Ga0126314, IMG submission 92535) | Serpentine soil microbial communities from UC McLaughlin Reserve, CA, USA - Plot105B | ecosystem: Environmental > Terrestrial > Soil > Grasslands | place: USA: UC McLaughlin Reserve, Lake County... | reverse complement strand
TAGTAAGAGTAGCTAAAATATCAGGAGGAGAGATAAAATAATGGCTTACGTACCAAGATTAAAAAGTAAATACAAAGAGGAAATTGTAGACGCACTTAAAGAAAAGTTCGCATACAAAAGCGTAATGCAGGTTCCTAAGCTGGCTAAAATAGCGATCAACCAGGGTGTTGGTGCAGCGGTTACTGACAAGAAATTAATTGACAACTCTATCAAAGAGATGACTACAATTACTGGTCAGCAGGCAATCTCTACGAAGTCAAAAAAGGATATCTCCAACTTCAAATTACGTAAAGGTATGCCGGTTGGTGTACGTGTTACTTTGCGTGATAATAACATGTATGAGTTTTTAGACCGTTTAATTTCCGTAGCTTTGCCACGTATCCGTGATTTCAAAGGTATCAACGATAAGGGGTTTGATGGAAAAGGTAACTACACTTTAGGTGTTACTGAACAAATTATCTTCCCTGAAATCAACATCGACAAAATCAGTAAGATTTTAGGTATGGACATCACTTTTGTGACTACTGCTACTACTGATGTTGAGGCATTGGAACTTTTAAAACAATTTGGATTACCATTTAAAAATCAAAATACAAATCAATAATGGCAAAAGAAGGAGTAAAAGCTCGCGAAGTTAAGCGCCAAAAATTGGTAGCTAAGTACGCTGACAAACGTGCAGAACTTAAAGCTGCCGGTGATTATGAAGGATTGGATAAATTACCTAAAAACTCTTCTGCTGTGCGTTTGCACAACCGTTGCAAGTTAACTGGTCGTCCTCGTGGTTATATGCGTACTTTCGGTATATCAAGGGTAACTTTCCGTGATATGGCTTTAGCAGGTAAAATACCTGGAGTAAGAAAAGCAAGCTGGTAACAAGGCTTCTGCTTCCGGTGTATTCCGGAGGTCAACAAAAAAATTAACCGATGGCAGGTCGTCCCGAATAGGTTGGGAAGGAAACCACTATCAAAATAATATATACAATGAATACAGATCCAATAGCGGATTATCTTACAAGAGTAAGAAATGCCATCAAGGCAAATCACAGAATTGTTGAGATTCCAGCCTCAAACCTTAAAAAGGAAATTACTAAGGTACTTTTTGATAAAGGTTACATTGCTAATTACAAATTTGAGGATATTACAACTCAAGGCACTATCAAAATCGCATTGAAGTACAATGCCATCACCAAGATTTCTGCAATACGTACATTAACACGTATCAGCAAACCAGGTTTGAGACAGTATGCCGGTGTTGAAAATATGCCAAGAGTATTGAATGGTTTAGGTATTGCAATCTTGTCTACATCTAAAGGTGTAATGACTGATAAAGAAGCTGCAAGGCTAAATATTGGTGGCGAAGTTTTGTGTCACGTTTATTAATTAAAGGAGGATAGCAAAATGTCAAGAATAGGAAAAGCCCCAATCAATGTACCTGCAGGAGTTACAATCTCGGTGTCGAAAGACAATACCGTTACTGTAAAAGGTCCTAAAGGTGAGCTAACTCAAGCAGTAGATTCAGATATCACTGTAAGTCAGGAAGACGGAATACTAACAGTATCACGTCCATCAGAACAAAAAAGACACAAAGCGTTACATGGTTTGTACCGCTCTTTGTTGAATAATATGGTTATTGGTGTAACAGAAGGTTATAAATTACAACAGGAATTAGTAGGTGTGGGTTACCGTGCTACTAACCAAGGTAATACTTTGGATCTTGTTTTGGGTTATTCCCACCACTATGTTTTCCAGTTGCCGGAAGAAATTAAAGTAACAACTACTTCAGAAAAAGGTCAGACTCCTAAGATCATCTTAGAAAGTATTGACAAACAATTAATCGGACAAGTAGCAGCGAAAATTCGTTCGTTACGTGCTCCTGAACCGTATAAAGGTAAAGGTATTAAGTTTGTAGTCGAAATGTTAAGAAGAAAAGAAAGTAAATCAGCTTCTAAAAAATAATCATCATGACAGGGAAAAAATTATCTCGTAGAGATCGTATAAAAAAAGGAATCAGAAAAAGATTAACAGGTTCTGATAGCCGTCCACGTTTATCGGTTTATAGAAGCAATAAAGGGATTTATGCTCAAATTATTAACGATGTAACCGGTAGTACAATTGTATCAGCATCATCTTTATCAAAAGATTTCTCTGGTTCAGGTAACAAATCTGAGCAATCAGTAGCTGTTGGTAAATTGGTTGCTGAAAAAGCAATTGCAGCTGGAGTTAAAGAAGTTGTTTTCGATAGAAATGGCTACTTATACCATGGACGTGTTAAGTCGCTGGCAGAAGGTGCCCGTGAAGCTGGTTTAGTATTTTAATCTGAAAATAGGATAAGAATGTCAACTATCAATATAAAAAGAGTTAAGACTAGCGAGATCGAATTGAAAGATCGTTTAGTTAGCATACAGCGTGTAGCCAAGGTAACCAAAGGTGGTCGTACTTTCAGCTTCTCAGCAATCGTAGTTGTTGGAGACGAGAACGGGATCGTTGGATACGGATTGGGTAAAGCAAAAGAGGTAACAGAGGCAATTGCTAAAGGCATCGATGATGCTAAAAAGAATTTGGTTAAAGTTCCTCTGTTGAATGGTACTGTTCCACATGAGCAGATCGGTAAATTCTCAGGAGGTTTCGTATTGATCAAACCTGCCGCAGTCGGTACTGGTGTTATTGCTGGTGGTGCGATGCGTGCTGTATTGGAGAGTGCCGGTGTGCATAACGTACTGGCAAAATCAAAAGGTTCATCAAACCCTCACAACGTTGTTAAAGCAACTGTAGATGCTTTAACAAAAATGCGTGATGCTTATACTGTAGCTCAGCATCGTGGTGTAGATTTAAATAAAGTTTTTAACGGATAATATTATGGCTAAGATCAAAGTAACCCAGATAAAAAGCATTATCGATAGAAGCGAACGCCAAAAAAGAACGATGCAGGCTTTAGGTTTAAATAAAATGAACCAAAGCGTGGAAGTTGAAGCGACTGCTGCCATTATTGGAATGGTAAGAAAAGTAAATCACTTGGTAGCTATCGAAAGTATATAGTTTTGGAAGGTTGCAAATGTGAGTTATATGACTACATTTGCAACCTTTGTATATTGTTTAACCGTTGTCCCTGATTAGTGAAAGCGAAGGGCAACACAATAAGTTTTAAAAATGAACTTAAGTAATTTAAAACCTGCAGTAGGTGCTGTTAAAAATAGTAAGAGAATTGGACGTGGTACAGGTTCAGGTCGTGGTGGTACTTCGACACGTGGTCACAAAGGTGCCGGATCCCGTTCAGGTCACTCTACAAAGATCGGATTCGAAGGTGGTCAGATGCCATTGCAACGCCGGGTTCCTAAGGTAGGTTTCAAACCTATCAATCGTGTTGAATATGTGGGAGTTAATCTGGATGTCCTGCAAGAGCTGGCTGAGAGATTTGAATTGACCAGTATTGATTTTGCTACTTTGCAGTCACATGGTTTGGCGTCTAAAAATGATCTCGTTAAAATTCTGGGTCGTGGTGAAGTTAAATCTAAATTAGAAGTTAAAGCACATGCTTTTTCTGCTAGCGCACAAAAAGCTATTGAGGCTGTTGGAGGCTCAATCGAAAAATTGTAATTAATGAAGAAGCTGTTTACTACTTTAAGTAATATTTGGAAAATTCAAGAATTGAAAGAGCGTATCTTATTTACGCTCATGATTCTTTTGATATATAGATTCGTATCCCATGTAGTTTTACCTGGCGTTGATGCAAATCTTTTGGGCGACAACGAAAAGTCGGGCCTTTTGGGCTTACTGGATATGTTTGCAGGTGGGTCATTCTCACGTGTATCTATCCTGGCTTTGGGTGTTATGCCTTATATTTCTGCCTCGATTGTAGTTCAGCTATTGGGTATTGCGGTACCTTCATTTCAGAAAATGCAAAAAGAAGGTGAAAGTGGAAGGAAAAAACTTAATCAAATTACCCGTTACCTGACTGTGGCTATTACCGCAGTCCAGGCAGTTGGTTATGTTAAAACACAGGTTCCTCCTGAAGCGATCATAATTGATCATACGCTTTTCTTTGTATTGTCCACTTTTGTGCTGTCTGCGGGTACATTGTTTGTAATGTGGCTTGGTGAAAAGATTACTGATAAGGGTATTGGAAACGGTACTTCTTTAATTATTATGGTTGGTATTATCGCGCGTCTGCCGATTGCACTTCAGCAGGAGTTTAGTTCTAGATTTGTTGGTGAAGGTGGACTTATTGCATTAGTTATTGAGATTGTTGCGCTGTTTGCTGTTGTTATGTTTACAATTATGATTGTTCAGGGGGTTCGTAAGGTTCCTGTTCAGTATGCTAAAAGAATTGTTGGTAACAGACAGTTTGGAGGTGTAAGACAATATATTCCTTTGAAAGTGAATGCTGCTGGAGTTATGCCAATCATTTTTGCTCAGGCGTTAATGTTTATACCGGCGACATTGACGCAATTTTTCACCTCTTTGCAAAACACATGGCTAATACAGTTCAGTGATTATACATCTCTGGCTTACAGTTTGACTTTTGCATTTCTGATCATAGCTTTTACGTTTTTTTATACAGCTATAACAGTTAACCCTACTCAAATGTCTGACGATATGAAGAAGAATGGTGGATTTATACCAGGTATTAAACCGGGTTTGCCAACATCTTCGTTCATTGATGATGTCATTTCAAAGATTACTTTTCCAGGAGCTGTGTTTTTGGCCATAATTGCTATACTTCCTTCAATAGCTGTGAAGTTCGGCATCAAGTCTGAATTTGCGCATTTTTATGGTGGTACTTCATTGTTAATTTTAGTTGGTGTTGTGCTTGATACATTGCAACAGATTGAAAGTTATCTTTTGATGCGTCATTATGACGGATTAATGAAGACTGGAAGAGTTACAGGAAGAACGGGCATTCCGGCCGCAAGCGGCAGCGATGCTGTTATTTAATAGCTTTAAATGTCCAAAATTTATTACAAGTCTCCGGAAGAGATAGAGTTGATTAGAGAAAGCTCAATGCTGGTGTCTAAGACTTTAGCAGAAATTGCTAAAATAATAGAACCGGGGGTAACGACAAAGCAACTAAATCAGCATGCGGAGACTTTCATAAGGGATCATGGTGCTGTTCCTGCGTTTCTGAATTATAATGGATTCCCATATTCATTGTGCATATCTCCAAATGAACAGGTTGTGCATGGCTTTCCAAGTGATTATGTGATTAAGGCAGGTGATCTGATTTCGGTAGACTGCGGAGTGATCAAGTCTAACTATTTTGGTGACTCAGCTTATACTTTTTCGATTGGAGAAGTAGATGAGGAAAAGAAGAAGCTCGTTGAAGTTACAAAGGAGTGCCTTAAATTGGCGATAGAAAAAGCCGTTGTCGGATCGAGAATCGGGGATATTGGTTTTGCTGTTCAAGACCTGGCTGAACGACATGGATTTGGTGTTGTGAAGGAGCTGGTTGGGCATGGTGTTGGCGTAAAGTTACATGAAAAACCTGAGGTACCTAATTATGGTAAGCGTGGAAGCGGAGTGAAACTTGAAGAGGGAATGGTTATTGCGATTGAACCTATGATCAATGCAGGTACAGCCAGTGTTAAATTCTGGTCAGACGGGTGGACTGTTACGACTAAAGATAACAGGCCATCGGCGCACTTTGAACATACGGTAGCAGTTAAAAAAGGGTCAGCAGATATTTTATCGAGCTTTTCGTTGATAGAAGAAGTTTTAGTAAAAAAAAAGTAAATAATTAAAATTTTTTATTTAATTTTGCAACCCTGTTTAATAGCAGCTAATTAAGTAAAAATCAATATTATATGGCTAAACAAGCCTCAATTGAACAAGACGGTGTAATAAAGGAAGCGCTATCAAATGCCATGTTCCGGGTCGAACTGGAGAATGGTCATGAGATTATCGCTCATATTTCAGGTAAAATGAGGATGCACTACATCAAAATTTTACCGGGAGACAAAGTAAAATTAGAGATGTCGCCTTACGATTTATCAAAAGGCAGGATTACTTATAGATATAAATAAAATGAAAGTTAGGTCATCAATTAAAAAGCGTAGCGCTGATTGTAAGGTTATTCGTCGTAAAGGCAAGCTTTACGTTATCAACAAGAAAAACCCGAAGTTTAAACAACGTCAAGGTTAAGAAATTATTGAAGTATGATTGGATTGAATGTACAGGTTACTCAATCTGTCGTTTAATCAAATAATCAAACATTTAGTAGAAATATGGCAAGGATATCAGGTATAGATTTACCAAGAAACAAAAGAGGCGAAATTGGATTAACTTATATCTTCGGAATAGGTAGATCAACTGCTCAGCGTATATTAACTGAGGCAGGTATCGATTTAAGCAAAAAAGTACAGGACTGGTCGGATGATGAGTTATCCGCAATCCGTACGATAATTAACGATGGCGTGAAAGTGGAAGGCGCTTTACGTTCAGAGGTTCAGTTGAACATTAAACGTTTAATGGACATCGGTTGTTACCGTGGCTTACGTCACAGGAAAGGTTTGCCTGTACGTGGTCAGCGTACTAAAAACAATTCTCGTACACGTAAAGGCAAGAGAAAAACAGTTGCTAACAAGAAAAAAGCTACTAAATAAAATTAGTACTGAATAATAATTATGGCTAAGAGTAAAAAAGTTACCAAAAAGCGTGTTGTTGTTATAGAGTCTGTTGGTCAGGCCCACATCAATGCTACTTTTAACAATATCATTGTTACCCTAACAAATAACAACGGTCAAACTATTTCATGGTCTTCTGCAGGAAAAATGGGCTTCAAGGGTTCTAAAAAGAACACTCCATATGCAGCTGGTCAGGCTGCCTCGGATTGTGGCAAAGTAGCTTTTGATTTGGGTCTGCGTAAAGTAGAAGTATTTGTTAAAGGTCCGGGTTCCGGACGTGAATCAGCAATCAGAACATTGCAGGTTTCAGGTCTTGAAGTAACCTCTATCAAAGATATCACACCGCTTCCACACAACGGATGTCGTCCTCCTAAGAAGAGAAGAGTTTAATTTATTAATTTTTAAAGCTAAGAGTCTGCAGCTACAGGTTGCATGATACTTTAAAACAAAGACAAAATGGCAAGATATACAGGACCAAAGTCCAAAATCGCGCGTAAATTCAGAGAACCAATTTTTGGTCCTGATAAAGTATTGGATAGAAAGAATTATCCACCAGGGCAGCATGGCGCTTCTAAAAGAAGAGGAAAGCAGTCAGAGTATGCGGTTCAGTTGATGGAGAAGCAGAAGGTTAAATATACTTATGGTGTATTGGAGCGTCAGTTCCGTAATTTGTTTACTAAAGCGTCTTCACGTGAAGGTATTACAGGTGATAACTTATTGCAATTACTGGAAGCGCGCTTGGATAACACAGTTTATAGATTAGGTATTGCTACTACACGTTCAGCTGCCCGTCAGTTAGTTAGCCATAAACACGTTACAGTTAGCGGTGAGGTAGTAAATATTCCGTCATATCAACTAAAAGCTGGCGATGTTGTTGCAGTGCGTGAGAAATCTAAAACACTGGAAGCCATCACCAATTCGGTAGCGGGAAGAGTAATCAATAAGTTCAATTGGTTAGACTGGAATGCTCAGGAATTAACCGGTAAGTTTTTAGCTTATCCAAATCGCGATGAGATACCGGAAAATATCAAAGAAAACCTTATAGTAGAGTTATACTCTAAGTAATATATTTAGTTAACTGCCAAAGGCAGTTAACTTTTTTACGTTACATAATTTTAATAACGATCTAAAAACATTATAAATGGCAATTTTAGCATTTCAGAAACCCGATAAGGTAATCATGCAGAAATCAACAGATTTCGATGGTATATTTGAATTTCGTCCTTTAGAGCCCGGTTTCGGTGTAACAATTGGTAATGCCCTTAGAAGAATTTTGCTTTCTTCTCTTGAGGGGTATGCCATTACAAGTATTCGTTTTTCAGGCGTATCTCACGAGTTTTCTACGATGAAAGGTGTCGTTGAAGATCTTACTGAAATCATTCTAAATTTAAAGCAGGTTCGCTTTAAAAAAGTTGGTGATTCCGGAGATTCAGAAAAAGTTTTTATTGTAGTAAATGGACAGGAGCAATTCGTTGCGGGAGATATCACTAAGTTCTCTAATAACTTTGAAGTTCTAAATCCGAATTTCGTTATCTGTAACATGGAGAAATCGGTTACTTTAGAAGTGGAATTGACCATCAATAAAGGACGTGGTTATGTACCTGCAGAAGAGAATAAAATCAATGATGCCGTTGTTGGAGTAATTGCGATTGATTCTATCTTCACTCCGATGAAAAATGTAAAATACACAATTGAGAATTATCGTGTTGAGCAGAAAACGGATTATGAGAAGTTGATTTTAGATATCTCTACTGATGGTTCTATTCATCCTGAAGAGGCATTGAAAGAGGCTGCTAAGATTTTAATACAGCATTTCATGTTGTTCTCTGATGAGAACCTGGTACTGGAATCACAAGCCAAGGAGGAAACTAAAGAGGTTGATGAGGAGATCCTGCATATGCGTAAGATTCTTAAAACTGAATTGGTTGATCTTGACCTGTCAGTCCGTGCTTTGAACTGTCTTAAAGCAGCAGACATCCGCACATTGGCTGATCTTGTATCATACGATGTTGCAGATATGTTAAAATTCAGAAACTTCGGTAAGAAATCTTTAACGGAGATCCAGGAGCTTGTTAAGTCAAAAAGTTTATCATTCGGAATGAATCTTTCTAAGTTCAAATTGGACGAAGAATAATAAATAAATAACATAATTGTTAATAGTGTGTAATTCCCTCAGATTAGAGATCAAAGAGACGGTACACACTGAATAAATTTAAAAATGAGACACGGTAAAAAAGTAAACCATTTAGGAAGAACAGATTCACATCGTAAAGCGATGCTCGCTAACATGGCTTCATCATTAATCAAACATAAGCGAATTTCAACTACTTTGGCAAAAGCTAAAGCATTGCGTACTTATGTTGAACCAATCATTACGAAATCAAAAACTGATACTACGCATTCCCGTCGTATAGTATTTGGTTATTTGCAGGACAAAGAAACTGTTACCGAGCTTTTCCGTGATATTGCTGCGAAAGTAGCTAACCGTCCGGGTGGTTATACAAGGATCATTAAATTAAACAATCGTTTGGGTGATAATGCTGAAATGGCATTAATCGAATTGGTTGATTATAATGAGGTTTACGGTAAAGAAGCTGAATCTGCAGAGAAAAAGACTACTCGTCGCGGAAGAAGTAAAGTAAAGAAATCAGATGCCGCTCCTAAAGCTGAAAAGGCTGCGGAAGTTAAAGCAGAAGAGGTAGTTGAGGAAGCTTCTGTTGTTGAAGAAGCACCAGAAGCTGAAGCTCCAAAAGAAGACAAAGGAGAATAGTTTCCATAATACGTGTAAAAGAGGCCCCCAGCTAAATATAGCTAGGGGCCTCTTTTACATGTTAGAAACTGATGTCTAATTGTCCCCCGGTTGCCCGCGCCTCATATACGGTGTGGACATTCCATTTTTTTCCATTATGTTTTAATAGCATGAATGTGTTTACCATGAATGAAGCACCCGGTATGCGATGGTAATGTGCAGGTTTATTGAACCGTATGTTTCTTTTAAATAGGGCCTCAGACAAATCTTGATCATTCTGTGCAGGGAGATAACCCCATTATTTTTTTCTCCTGTAATGTATAGGGTATGCCGTGGGAAAATGTCAAAATTTTTCCAAACGCTGATAAATGGTAAGAAGTCTGTAGCGGCCCTGAGGCTTGCAATCATTTTTTTTTCGATTGTTGGATTTATTTTGAATGGTGGTGCCAGAGTGATATCCACGGGAGGTTTTAGCGCGCTAAAAACGTCATAGTCGATGGAACATTGCTTTCTGATATTATCAATAGCTTCACTAAGCTGCGGCGGGGGTAGAATGGCAACAAAAAATAAGGACTCCATTAAGCTAATTTACTATTGTTTTCTAAAAGACTATCTTTGTATGTAATCCAACTCCATGTCTCATCAACTTCAATTACAACAATTCCAGGATCATATAGTTCAAAGTGTTTCCTCAAACACATTTATTAAAATTTCGCTTGGAAACTATCAGGGGAATGAAAAAGAACTAAAGAATATTTACGTCAGACGGATTAAGATCAAAAGGATTCAGATGCTTTCTTTTACTTACCGTTATAAGACACGGGACATTGTTAAAAATTTGCCGATAGAGGAAGGTATTACTTTAATCAATCATTTTGTTAGCAATGATTTTAAGGCTGCTACACTTTTTACGTCGCAAAAGGAAGTTGTATTGCAATATGGGAAGAAGGATCAAATCTCCCTTATAGAACGATATTTAAACAAAGCTATTGAGCCGGTACTTTTGCATAATAAGGTTAAAAAACGTTTGATAGAACCAATTGGAAAATCTTACCTCAGCGATTTGAATATTACTGATGCTGAAGGAAATGTATTTAAGAATGCACAGGATAAATACCGCCAGATCAACCAGTATATAGAAATATTAAGTTCTCTGATCAGGGAATTGCCCTCATCCGGTTTGAATAATGTTGTCGATATGGGCTCAGGTAAGGGTTACCTGACTTTTGCATTGTATGATTACCTGCATCAGGTGTTAAATATTAACGCTAGAGTAACAGGGGTTGAATTTAGAGAAGATCTGGTGAAATTGTGTAATGACATTGCGGCTAACTCTAATTTTTTACAACTGGATTTTGTTCAGGGCTCTATTGCAGATTATTCGATAGATCGAATAGATATATTGATTGCATTACATGCCTGTGATACAGCAACGGATGATGCCATACGGAAGGGGATTGATGCCGGGGCACAGTTGATCGTGGTAGCGCCCTGTTGTCATAAACAAATACGAAGGGAGATGGAAAGATTTAATTTAAAAAATGAGGTTTCCTTTCTGACCAGGTATGGTATATTTCTGGAACGCCAGGCTGAAATGGTTACTGATGGTATAAGGGCTTTGATTTTGGAATATTTCGGTTATAAAACTAAAGTGATCGAATTTATATCGGATGCCCATACCCCAAAAAATGTTCTTGTGGTTGGTGTGAAAACTAAAGGAGAGCTAAGTGACGCAAAAAAAGCTGACATTCTGAAGCGTATAAATGAAACCAAGACTTATTTCGGAATTGGGTTCCATCATTTGGAAAGTGTATTAAAGCAGACCAGTTAGTGCCGTATGTTCTGTCATACTGTCATATTTTTGTCTATCCTTTCAGCCATAAAATTCCTTAATTATTATTAATCGGGGAGATTTTCTGCCAAAACCCTATTGGCACATTGCTTGTTAAACAGTTGTAAAATAATACGATTTCATAACATAAAATAGAGATAAATAGCATGTCAAAAATTATTGGTATAGACTTAGGAACAACGAACTCTTGCGTAGCCGTAATGGAAGGTAACGAACCTGTAGTTATAGCCAACAGTGAGGGTAAACGTACTACGCCATCCATTGTTGCATTTGCAGAGAATGGGGAGCGTAAGGTAGGTGAGCCGGCAAAACGCCAGGCAATCACCAACCCAACAAAAACGATTTCGTCGATTAAACGATTCATGGGAAGCAGCTTTGCTGAGGTTTCCAAAGAAACTTCACGTGTGCCTTACAAGGTCATTAAGGGTGATAACAATACTCCACGTGTAGAAATAGATGACCGTAAGTATACTCCTCAGGAAATTTCAGCAATGATCTTGCAAAAAATGAAGAAAACCGCTGAAGACTTTTTAGGTCATGAAGTAACAGAAGCAGTTATTACTGTTCCTGCATATTTTAATGATGCTCAGCGTCAGGCAACCAAAGAAGCTGGTGAAATTGCGGGTTTAAATGTTAAGCGTATAATTAACGAACCAACTGCAGCCGCTTTGGCTTATGGATTAGACAAAGCACATAAAGACATGAAAATTGTTGTGTTTGACTGCGGTGGTGGTACACATGATGTTTCTGTTCTGGAGCTTGGTGACGGGGTGTTTGAAGTTAAGTCTACCGACGGTGATACACATCTCGGCGGAGACGATTTTGATCATATTATTATAGAATGGCTTGCAGGAGAATTTAAAACTGAAAATGGCATGGACCTTCACCAGGATCCTATGGCTTTACAGCGTTTAAAGGAGGCTGCTGAAAAAGCTAAAATTGAACTTTCAAGCACTACGTCTACTGAGATCAATCTGCCTTATATTACTGCCGATGCTACAGGACCTAAACACCTTGTCAGAACATTGAGCCGTGCTAAATTTGAGCAAATCGCAGCTGATTTGATCAAGCGTACAATTGAGCCATGTAAATCTGCTTTGAAAAATGCAGGCTTAAAAACAAGTGATATTGATGAAATCATTCTTGTAGGTGGATCGACTCGTATCCCTGCAATTCAGGATGCTGTGAAAGCTTTCTTTGGGAAAGAACCATCAAAAGGAGTTAATCCTGATGAGGTTGTTGCAATTGGCGCAGCGATTCAGGGTGGTGTATTAACCGGAGAGGTTAAAGATGTATTGTTACTCGATGTCACACCACTTTCTTTAGGTATAGAAACTATGGGAGGTGTTATGACTAAGTTAATTGAAGCAAATACTACCATTCCGTCAAAAAAGGCAGAGACATTCTCAACTGCCGCGGATAATCAACCTTCGGTTGAGATTCATATTTTGCAGGGCGAGCGTCCTATGGCTGCTCAAAACCGTACAATAGGCCGGTTTATTCTGGACGGAATTCCACCAGCTCCGAGAGGAGTGCCTCAGGTTGAAGTAGCATTTGATATTGATGCCAATGGTATATTACACGTAAGTGCTAAAGATAAGGCGACAGGTAAAGAACAGAAGATTCGTATTGAAGCTTCGTCTGGTTTAACAGATGAAGAGATCAAAAGGATGAAAGAAGAAGCTGAGAAAAATGCTGAATCTGACAAAGCTGCCAAAGAAGAAGCAGAAAAAATCAATAGCGCTGATGCCTTGATCTTCTCAACTGAGAAACAGCTTAAGGAATTTGGAGAGAAAATTTCTGCAGATAAAAAAGCACCAATTGAAGCAGGTCTGCAAAAACTTAAAGATGCTCATGCGGCTAGAAACTTCGCAGATATTGATACTGCTCAGGAAGAGTTACAGAATGCATGGAATGCTGCCTCTGAAGAGATGTACAGTGCTGGACAAGATGCAGGACAACCTCAAAATGCAGGTGCTCCTGAAGGTGCGCCGGCAAATGACGGAAGTGACAATGTTACTGATGTTGACTTCGAAGAAGTTAAAGATGATAAAAAGTAAGCTGACTTATTAACAAGAAAGCCCCGGATATTACATCCGGGGCTTTCTTGTTTTAGTCAAAAAATTTAGTTCCAGAGATTTTCAGGATAAGTTCCTTCTTTTACAAGCTGGTCGATGCTGGCCTGTACAAAGGGTTTATCCTCTTTGTAAGTTACGCCAAACCATTGATTGTCGGTTGGGACCACTTTGAATGAAGCCGTATTTGTTTTAACGAGATTTTCACCAATCAGGGGAATAAAAAATTCAGCTTTAGGCTTATCCTTATTTTCAAGAGCGAAGATTCTGAATAGGTCTTCTGTCAGTTTGAATACGGCAGGTGTAAAGCCCCAGAAGTTCATTGATACAGGAGTTTCAAAGGCCAATGGATGTTCGACACCATTTTCTTCAAAAACAATCTTGTCTTCTTTCTTGTAAACTTGGGTACGCTCAATGATTTCTTCTAAATAACCTGCGTCATTTGTTTTGCATACCCCACGTGAAACTGAACCGAAATCTGATAGGGTCTTGCCTATCTGATAACCTATGATGGAATAATTACTGTCTGAGGCCTCAGTTGATAGAAAGTCTACCATTTTTTTAAATGCATCGTAACCATAGTAATCATCTGCATTGATCACGCAGAAAGGTTCCTTGATGACATTTCTGGCAGAAAGAATGGCATGTGCAGTTCCCCATGGCTTTTCACGGTAGATCTCTTCTTCTATTCCAAACTGCTTCAGATCAAAATTTTGAAATACATAGTCTGTTTCAATCCTGCCATTTAGTTTCGGCTCAAATATCGATTTGAAGTTATCGACAAATTCTTCTTTGATGATGAATACCACTTTGCCAAAGCCAGCTTTAATGGCATCATAAATAGAATAGTCGATGATAGTTTCACCGTTGGGGCCAAAGCCGTCAATTTGTTTCATGCTGCCATAGCGACTTGCCATGCCTGCTGCTAATATAAGTAAGGTAGGTTTCATTAAGCGAAAATAATAATTAGGTTTATAATATCGGGGTTATTTTGAATAAGTAAAATCATGGTCTTTTTTAATGTTCAGCAGTGAATGATAGATCAGGCTGATCACATTATCCACGTCTTCTTTATGGATCATCTCTACAGTAGTGTGCATGTAGCGTAGGGGTAATGAAATTAATGCTGAAGGCACTCCGCCGTTCGAATATGCAAAAGCATCTGTATCTGTACCGGTAGAACGGGACGATGCCTGGCGCTGGAAAGGAATGTCATTTTTTTCGGCTGTTTCGATAAGCAGTTTGTTTAAATTCGTCTGAACAGCAGGTGCGTAAGATACTACAGGGCCCTTGCCGCAAGCCAGATCACCTTGGGTTATCTTACTGATCATTGGAGTAGTGGTATCGTGCGTAACATCAGTTATAATCGCTACGTTGGGTTTAATGCGGTGTGCTATCATCTCTGCTCCTCTAAGACCGATCTCTTCCTGCACCGAGTTGACGATGTAGAGGCCGAATGGAAGTTTCTTTTTGTTTTCCTGTAGCAACCTTGCCACTTCGGCGATCATAAATCCGCCGGCTCTGTTATCCAGGGCTCTTCCTACATAATATCGGTCATTTAAAATCATGAATTCATCCTCATAAGTAATTACGCAACCTACATGAATGCCTAGTTTTTCTACTTCTTCTTTGGAAGTTGCCCCACAGTCCAGAAATATATTTTTGATGGCAGGGGCCTCTTCCTTTTCACCGTTACGGGTATGAATAGCAGGCCAGCCAAATACGGCTTTCACCGTTCCCTTATCAGTATGGATGTTTACTCTTTTAGATGGTGCTATCTGATGATCCGAACCACCATTACGGATTACATAGATCAGGCCGTCGGAAGTGATATAATTTACAAACCACGAGATCTCATCGGCATGAGCTTCAATTACTACTTTAAAATCTGCTTTCGGATTTATTACTCCGACCGCAGTTCCATAGTTATCAATGAAGCTTTCATCAATGTAAGGTTTCAGGTAATCCAGCCACATTTTTTGTCCGGGATATTCAAATCCGGTAGGAGATGGATTGTTGATATATTTCTCAAAAAATTGGAGAGATTTTTTATTAACTACAGTTATATGTTTCTGTTTATCTTCTTTTTTCTTACTCATTTTTAAAGGTTTATTCCGACAAATATAAATATTCCATAATTACAAAGTCAATGCCATTAGCAGTTGACCGACTGTTACCCTGAGCGAATCCGAATTTGCTGTAAAATGAAGTAGCTGACACCCTGGCGTTGCACCATATTTTTTCTCCACCCGCCTGCCTCACGTACTTAATAATGTGGTTCAATAGTATGGAGCCGCAGCCTTTTCCCTGTGCACTGATCTCGGTTGCAAATTTTCTGAGCTGATAGCTGTTCCCGGTTTTAAACAACGAAACGATTGATGTAAGATCCTGGTTTTTGTACAAACCGAAATGCGTACCGAAGGCATCGTTATCCAATCTGATCGCGTCAAAAGATAAATCCGGATTCATAATCCCGTGTCTCAACGGCCATGTTGCTTCTCCCGAAATCTGCTTAATCTCAATTTCCATTTTCCCGGCCGGAAGATATCTTTTTGCTGTAAATCATATAGGCCATTATATTGATCATAATTATGATACCACTTCCCAGACAAAAAGCCGGCCAATTGCCTTTGTCCCAAAGCCATAAACCAAATGCCGATCCTGACGCTGCGCCCACAAAACTGACTGACATAAAAACGGTATTGAGTCTGTTTCTGGCTTCAGGCAGAATCGCATAGATTCTCGTCTGATTGGTAACATGAATGGCCTGCTGACCAATGTCGATAAGAATGATACCGGCAACAAAAAGATACAGTTGTCCTCCTGTGAAGTAAAAAGCCATGATGCTCAGCAACTGGAGTACCAGCCCGGTAATGAGATTTTTTCTTGGATTTTGGCCACCGCTTAATTTACCTACCAACGGTGCAGCTAAAGCACCAGCTGCTCCGGCAATCCCAAATAATCCGATCTGTAAGGTCTGGAGATTAAAAGGAGGGTTTGCCAGGAACAAAACCATGGTCGTCCAGAATGCGCTAAGTGTTGCAAATGCAATAAAATTTATCAAAGAGGCTTCACGAAGTACAGGCTGGGTTAAGATGTAGTGCCACATTGACGACATCAATTCCTTATATGTTCCTGTAAAGCCAGGCTTGCTTTGAGGAAAGCGTTTTGCCATTAACAGCAATAAAAGGAAACAAATGGCAGCTGCGATAAGATATACGGATCTCCAACCCCATAAAAATCCAATACTCCCGCTTAAAGCTCTGGATGCGAGAATGCCGATTAGTAAACCACTCATTATAATACCAATTGTCTGTCCGCGTTTTTCATCTGAGCTAAGATTTGCTGCCATCGGCAGGATCAGCTGCGGAATGACTGAGCTTGCCCCGATCAATACGCAGGAAATCTCCAGTAGTAGAAAAGAATGCGAGAATGCCGCCATCAGCAGCGCCAAAATAGCGAGACAGGTGATGATTAAGATTTGCTTTTTTCTTTCAAACATGTCACCCAGCGGTACGATGAGAAATAGCCCTAAAGCATATCCGGCCTGAGTCAGATAACTGATTCTTCCTGCATGACTTTCAGTAAGACCAAATTCTATGGCCACTAAGATCACGAGAGGCTGGCAATAATAAATATTTGCAACAATAAGACCTGTGCAAAATGCCATCAATAAAATGTCAATACGCTTCAGTTCCATTAAAGAGGGATGTTGCCGTGTTTTTTTCGTGGGAGGTTTACTACTTTATTTTCCAGCATTTTAAAGGCTTTGATCAGTTTACTTCTGGTTTCAGAAGGTTCAATCACTTCATCTACAAAACCTCTTTCGGCAGCGCGGTAAGGATTCGCAAATATATCGGAATACAATCTCTCCTTCTCCAGCCATTTTTCCTGTGGATGTTCGGCTGAAGAAATTTCTTTTTTAAAGATGATCTCTGCAGCTCCTTTAGCGCCCATCACAGCGATTTCAGCACTTGGCCAGGCATAATTAAGATCAGCGCCTATATGTTTCGAATTCATTACATCATAAGCGCCACCATATGCTTTGCGCGTGATGACCGTAATACGGGGAACCGTAGCTTCACTGAAAGCATATAATAGTTTGGCACCATTGGTAATGATCCCGTTCCATTCCTGATCTGTTCCTGGTAAAAACCCTGGTACATCTTCGAAAACCAGAAGAGGTATATTAAAACAATCGCAAAAACGCACAAAACGCGCGGACTTTACGGAGGCATGATTGTCCAGAACACCGGCAAGATAGGCAGGCTGATTGGCCACTATTCCTATGCTTCGACCGGCGAGGCGGGCAAACCCAACGACAATATTTTCAGCATAGTCCTTATGTACCTCCAGAAAGCTATCGGAGTCGGCAACATTTTCGATGATCTCTCTCACGTCATAAGGCTGATTCGAATTCTCAGGCATGATGCTATTTAGGAAAGGCCTTCGCTCATCACCTGCAGTATACGATAGCTGGAAAGGCGTTTCCTCACAGTTTTGAGGCATATAACTCAATAGTTTTTTGACGTGATTAATGGCTTCTATTTCATTTGAACAGGCAAAGTGCGTCACACCTGATTTTACCGCATGTGTAGAAGCTCCCCCCAATTCTTCAGAACTTACCTCTTCATGTGTTACTGTCTTTACCACATTTGGTCCTGTAACAAACATATATGATGTATTTTCTACCATTAGGATAAAGTCTGTAATTGCAGGTGAATAAACCGCGCCACCAGCACAAGGACCCATAATAGCCGAAAGCTGCGGGATTACTCCTGAAGCCTGAACATTTCTGTAAAATATATCAGCATAACCCCCAAGGGATACAACGCCTTCCTGTATCCGGGCTCCGCCACTATCATTCAGACCAATTAGGGGCGCGCCATTTTTCAAAGCCATTTCCATGATCTTACAGATCTTTTCTGCATGTGTTTCAGAAAGAGAACCTCCAAATACAGTAAAATCCTGTGAAAACACATAGACCAATCTACCGTTGATATTTCCGTAGCCGGTTACCACACCATCACCAAGGTATTTTTCCTGCTCCATGCCAAAATCAGTACTTCGGTGAGTCACCATCATCCCGATCTCTTCAAATGAATGCTCATCCAGAAGAAAATGGATGCGCTCACGGGCTGTTAACTTTCCTTTTTTATGTTGATTTTCTATTCTTGCTGTTCCACCACCGTTTAGGGCCAGCTTTATCTTATCCTGAAGTAATTCTATTTTATTCTTCATTATCAAACCTGTTTGAAATTATCACCAGCGGTACTGCAGTCTGGTCGTGAATACGTCGTCCTTCAGATCGTCCAGATACTGAGGCAGCTGAGTGGCACTATTAGTTACGTGCTCATTATATACTGTCAGCTTTAGTCTTGGGTTAATGCCGTAAGTAAAGCCATAGCCCATCGTACTGAACTTAATGTCGCCAGCTGTGGTATTGTTGTTGTTTGTACCTATGCCTGCCTCAATGATTTCTTTGTTGGGGTCATATACATCATAAGCTGCTATAACTGTAAATTTTGTTCTAGCAATTTTTTGAGTTAGCCAGAGATAATATCCCCGGAAGTCTCTGATATATAAGTCGGTTGCAGGCTGAGCCGAAAAACTGGTGCTCGCAGCGGGGCCATTTACCGACGATGAAGCAGCTACTCCCGGCTGGGTACCTTCCAGATACTCCGCTTTAAAACTTGTTGCTCCAAGACCATTGTCGTATTGTATCTGCACATTAGCGCCATAATAGTCACGATGGGCATGCCAGTCAACATTGTCAGGACTTGTATTTTTTAAGTAACCACCATTGCTATAAGTAAAATAACTTTCGGTGTCACTTCGGACAAATCCTTTATAGATAGAGCCGCCAAAACCTATATGTAATTTCTTATTGGCAAGGCTGTCAAACTTAAACCCGAGATTCCCTATAATGTCCTTTCTGGAATCAAAATCTCTGGCATTATATCCGCTTCCGTTAACAATGCCCAATTCAGCAGTCAGAAACTTAAAGCCCTTTTGCGGTTTTAAACTCACCATAGCACCTATATCTCGCTCACGCGGCGTCAGTGTTTGAAACATTCTGGGCCGTTCGGGGAAATCCCTGTAGCCCGATGAATATACGATAGCATAACCAAAAGGACGATTGAACAATCCGGCCGTAAATAACAAAGCCTTTGAATCAGGGCTGTGAAACTGGATAAAGGCGTCCATCAGCTGAATACCATTTTGTGTCGCATCAATCTGAAATACGATACTTGAATATTTATCCACCCGGTCGATCTTTAGTCTTCCGCGTCTAATCATGAACCGGTCTTTGGAGTTTTTGGAGAAATCGCCACCGGAAAACGAATAGATGCCTTCCGACTGAGCCCGTTGGTATTGTGTTTGCAAATATCCGGTAATAGTAATATCATGAATATCATAAGATGAAGGGGCGTTGTTATTTTGAGCTGATAATAAAACAGGGTATAAAAGTAACAGGCTTAGCAGAGTTTTCTTCATTTTAACGGGAAGGTATTTTAATCAGGCTAAATTACTGTAATTGGACCATTTTCTTATAATTTGTGCTTTTTATTTTGAGAAAGAAAATCCTGCAACAACTAAATTACATTTTTATTACAGGATAATTTGCTTATTACTGCGCTTTGGAGCTATTTTTGAACTTCGAGACGAAATTGAATTAAATGTTCCTTAGAAAATATAGTCACCTCATAGTTATGGCCTTCTTATTCGTGTTCTCAGCGAAGATGGTGATTTCCGGTGCACCCGTATTTCTGAGCCATATCGATAAGGAGATCATGAATTCTGTGATCATGCAAATTGAGCTTGAACACAGTGCCGACGGAGACAGTGGCAAGGTGAAAGTTAAATTGTGTGATTATAAAGTAGATTTCCACTATGATTACAACTTTTCGACCGAACTGATTCAGACCGGTATAAGTAATAGTTTCATAGACCATTTCAAGCGGTATGTGGATCCTTTCCACCCTTCTGTACCTACTCCTCCTCCCAACCTGTGTTAGTTTTTAAGCATTGACCGTCATCAGCAGGCGGGTATGCAATTTTAAGAATTAATCGAAAACATTAAAACATAGTTTTATGCAAAGTGGGAACTCAGTCTTTTCAAGACTGGAAGTGAAGAAATATATATTAAAAAAGAATTTAAAACGTGACCTGCCTTCCAGCATAGTGGTATTTTTGGTCGCCCTGCCCTTATGTTTGGGGATTGCCCTGGCCTCAGGTGCGCCATTATTTGCAGGTATTTTAACCGGAGTTATTGGTGGAATCATTACCGCCAGCTTAAGTGGATCTCAGTTGAGTGTCAGCGGACCTGCTGCCGGCCTTACCGCCATCGTACTCGGTGCGATAGGGCAGCTCGGCAGTTATCAGACATTTTTACTGGCTGTCGTACTTGCCGGTGCTATTCAATTGGTTCTAGGCCTGTTAAAAGGAGGGACCATAGGTAATTATTTTCCCTCCAGCGTTATTGAAGGTATGCTTGCGGCTATCGGGTTGACATTGATACTTAAGCAGCTGCCACATGCTCTTGGCGTAGATTCGGACTTTTTTGGTGATGAAGCGTTTAGTCAGGGTGATAATGAGAATACTTTTTCTGCAATAAGCAGTGCCTTAGGTCATTTTGGTCTTGCTGCCATTGTGATTAGTGTGCTTTCTATTCTCGTATTAATCCTCTGGCCAAAATTTAAAAAACTAAGTGTGGTACCAGCTCCTTTAGTAGTCGTGATCCTGGGGATTTCCCTGGCACTCATTTTTCAAAACACACCTTATGCGCTGGATGCAAAACACATGGTTGAAATTCCTGTTGTCAACGGCTGGTCGGAGTTTACGAACCTGTTTACGGCTCCTGATTTCTCAAAAATAACGAGTGGTAAGGTATGGATCGTTGCGGCTACTATAGCAGTAGTAGCCAGCCTGGAAACTTTGCTGAGCATTGAGGCAGTTGATAAAATTGACCCGATCAAGAGAGTTTCACCGACAAACCGCGAACTGATGGCTCAGGGGACAGGTAATATCATCAGCGGTATGCTTGGTGGTCTGCCTATGACCTCTGTGATTGTGCGCAGTTCAGCCAACGTCAATGCTGGAGGAAGAACGAAGATGTCTGCCATATTTCACGGTTGCTGGTTACTTTTATCTTTATTATTTATTCCGGGTCTGATAAATATGATACCTTTGGCATGTTTAGCTGCAATACTCTTGGTAACAGGTTATAAACTTACACGCATCGCTTTATTTAAGCACATGTACCACAAAGGATGGGATCAGTTTGTTCCCTTCGTCATTACCATTATCGCTGTATTGCTTACCGACCTGCTAAAAGGAGTGGCTGTAGGAATGGCGCTTTCTGTATTTTATCTGCTGCGTACCAACATGCGCAATCCGTTCTTTTATAAGATCCAGGAAGACGGCGACAAGAAAAATATTAGAATTAAGCTTGCAGAAGAGGTTTCATTTCTAAATAAGGCAGCAATACAGGTGGTACTTAACAAGATACCGAAGGAAACGAATGTAATTATTGATGGTTCCAATTCCCGGTATATAGATCCTGACGTTTTAGAGACTATCTTCAATTATAAACACAATGCTTACACAAAAGGCACCATCGTTACTTTGGAAAATATCAAACAACAATATACTGTTCCTAAACTGAACAGTAAACCTATTGAAACAATTAACAATTAATTATTATGTGCGCAAAATTAGAAAAACAACATACAGATCAGATTACATACGAAGGATTACTACAGGGAAATAAGGATTGGGTTGCTGAAACACTCAAAGAAGATCCTGATTTCTTTAAAAGGCTTTCGGCCGGACAAACCCCTCCTGTATTGTGGATCGGCTGCTCCGACAGCCGTGTCCCTGCCAATCAAATTACCAATACCATGCCCGGAGATATTTTTGTACACAGGAATATCGCCAATGTGGTTACTCATACAGATATGAACCTGTTAAGTGTACTGGATTATTCAGTGAACGTGCTGAAGGTTAAACATATAGTTGTTTGCGGACATTATGGCTGTGGCGGTGTCAACGCCGCGCTTGGCGATAAACAGGTTGGACTTATTGACAATTGGTTAAGAAACATTAAAGATGTTTACCGCATGCATGAACGTGAGATGACGACAATCAAAGACCCCCAACGCAGGTCCAATCGCCTGGTTGAGCTTAATGCAATAGAAGGAGCTGCAAATATCATGAGTACATCTATTGTGCAAAATGCATGGGCTTCCGGGCAGGAACTTTCTGTAAACGCCTGGGTTTATAGTCTGGAAACGGGTCTCATTACCGATCTGAAAGTAAGTGCCTCAAATGCCGATGATGTATCTCCGGTATTCAAAATGAAAACTGATTAATAACTGATTTCTTAAGATCTATGAGAACAAGAGTCTTTCCGACAAAGACCACTGTAAAAAAAACGCCCGGCCACATTGGCCCGGGCGTTTTTTTTACAGAAAGATTTGCTCTAATATTCTTTAATCTTCAGCTAAAAAAGGATATCTGTAATCCCTGGCAGGATCAAAAGTTTCTTTAATCGTCCGGGGAGAAACCCAGCGAAGGAGGTTGATCATCGAACCTGCTTTGTCATTTGTACCCGACCCTCTGGCCCCGCCAAATGGCTGCTGACCAACCACCGCACCGGTACACTTGTCGTTAATGTAAAAGTTACCCGCTGCATTCCTCAAGCGCTGCGCGGCTTTTTCGATAGCATACCTGTCCTGGGCAATCACAGCACCTGTCAGCGCATAAATGGAAGTGCTGTCAATCGTTTCAAGTATCTCATCAAATGCGGCATCATCATATACATAAATCGTCAGCACCGGACCAAATAATTCTTCACACATCGTTGTGTATTTTGGATCCTGTACTACTAAAACAGTTGGTTCTACAAAATAACCCTTAGTCTTATCGCAGCCGCCACCTGCAATCACTTCAACCGAAGGATCGGCCTTTGCAGCATCAATATACCTGACCAGTTTGTCGAAAGAAACTTCGCTGATCACTGCATTGATGAAATTGCTGAAATCCTCAGTTCCACCCATCTTAAATGTAGCCAGATCTCTAAGCATAAACTCTTTAACCTGTGGCCATAAACTCTTTGCCACATACACACGTGATGCAGCAGAGCATTTTTGTCCCTGGTATTCGAATGCGCCCCGAATAATAGCGGTGGAAGAAGCTTCAGCTTCGGCAGAGCCGTGAACCAAAATAAAATCCTTTCCTCCGGTCTCTCCAACAATGCGCGGATATGTTTTATACTTGTGGATATTATTTCCTATCGTTTTCCAGATGTTCTGGAAAACACCTGTTGATCCGGTGAAATGGATTCCGGCAAAATCAGCATGATTAAAAATCACCTCACCCGCTTCCGGTCCATCTACATATACCAGGTTAATAACTCCGTCCGGCAATCCGGCTTCTCTAAAGATCTGCATAAGTATATGCGCAGCAAAAATTTGGGTATCCGCTGGCTTCCATACTACAACATTACCCATCATAGCAGCTGAAGTTGGCAGATTTCCTGCGATAGCAGTAAAATTGAAAGGAGTAAGTGCAAATACGAAGCCTTCAAGGGGCCGTTGTTCCACCCTGTTCCATGAGCCCTTCGGAGAAACAGGAGGTTGCTGCTTGTAGATGTCGGCCATGTAGCTGACATTGAAACGAAGGAAATCAATGAGCTCACATGCCGAGTCGATCTCTGCCTGGTAAGCATTTTTAGACTG
>Ga0126314_10000314_pt1 | contig 24048 bp, 18 predicted proteins | sample Plot105B_FD_92535 | JGI IMG/M metagenome (GOLD analysis project Ga0126314, IMG submission 92535) | Serpentine soil microbial communities from UC McLaughlin Reserve, CA, USA - Plot105B | ecosystem: Environmental > Terrestrial > Soil > Grasslands | place: USA: UC McLaughlin Reserve, Lake County... | reverse complement strand
GCGAAGATTAAAAAAGCCTTCAGGCTGATCGTCTGCCGGACACCCAGCGATAAAGAAAAACAGTTATTGCAAAGCTATTATGCGGACCAGTTGAAAATCTACGGTAAGAACAAACAGGATGCAGCAAAATTACTGGCCGTTGGCGAATACCCATTAAATAATAAAGTAAACAAGACCGATATGGCAGCCATGATGGAAGTGATCACAGCGATATATAACCTGGAAGAAACCATTACAAGATCTTAAGTATGGAAAAGGACTTTTTAGAACACGGACTAAATTCTAACAGGCGACGCTTCTTATCGAAGCTGAGTCTGGGCCTGGGCAGTATAGCCCTGGGCTCGCTGATGATCCCCGATCTCTTTACCGGTGCTATGGACGAAGCAGGCCTGCCACCAGGTATTCCCGATTTCGCCCCAAAAGCAAAACGGGTAATCTACCTGTTTCAAAATGGTGCCCCCTCACAACTGGAAACGTTCGATTACAAACCCAAACTCAGAGAGATGATGGGGCAGGAACTGCCGGCATCAATCAGGGCGGGCCAGCGGCTTACGGGTATGACGGCCAATCAGGCTTCCTTTCCGTTGGTAGGGTCTATCTACGACTTTAAACAATACGGAGAGTCAAGAGCCTGGATCAGTGACCTGTTTCCAAATACCGCAAAGGTTGTAGACGACATCTGTATCATTCGTTCCATGCATACTGAAGCCATCAACCACGACCCGGCACTTACTTTTTTCCAGACCGGTGCCCAGCAGGGCAACAGACCGAGTATGGGTGCCTGGCTTAGCTATGGGCTCGGCAGTGAAAATAAAAATCTGCCTGCTTTTACCGTCTTGCTGTCAAGAGGGAAGGGCGATGGCCAGGGTGTGTACTCCAAGCTCTGGACTAACGGCTTTCTCGACTCTACCCATCAGGGCGTACAGTTCAGCGCAGGCGACGATCCGGTGCTCTACCTCAAAGACCCTGACGGACTGAACCGTTTTGAGCGCAGGAAGATGCTCGATAAACTGGCAGAAATGAACCAGATGTCTTATCAGGAATTTGGAGATCCCGAGATCAGCGCCAAGATTCAGCAGTACGAAATGGCATACAGGATGCAGACGGCCGTTCCGGAAATTACCGATGTTTCTAAAGAATCAGACGATATCGTTAAAATGTACGGTGCAGACTGCCTCACACCAGGCACATTTGCAGCCAACTGCCTGCTTGCCCGTAAATTAAGTGAAAATGGCGTTCGCTTTGTTCAGTTGTACCATCAGGGATGGGATCAGCACGCCAATTTGCCCAAAGATATAGCCGGTCAGGCCAAAGACGTAGATCAGGCATCTGCCGCACTTGTCTCAGACCTTAAACAGCGTGGACTGCTCGACGAAACCCTTGTCATCTGGGGCGGAGAATTCGGCCGGACCAATTACAGTCAGGGAACCATGAGCAAAGACAATTATGGCCGTGACCACCATCCCCGCTGTTTCAGCATCTGGATGGCCGGGGGAGGTATTAAACCCGGTGTATACGGAGAGACCGATGAATTTGGGTATAATGTAGCCAAAGACCCTGTCCATGTACACGATTTCCAGGCTACCGTATTGCATCAGCTCGGTCTCAATCACGAAAAACTCATATTCAAACACTTAGGAAGACGTTACCGGCTCACCGATGTGTCCGGAAAAGTAATTAAAGATATCCTCGCATAATCATTATATGGAAAGAAGAACATTTATTAAGCATACAGCCGTACTATCGGCAACATTTTTTATCGCTAAAGACATGCTGGCAAAACCAAAAGGGCCGGTATATGGCCATAACAACATGCGCTACAGCATGGACACCAAATGGGGTCAGTTAAATCCGGCCATAAATCCGGTTAACGACTGCCATGAAATGGTACAGGACGCCAAAGGAAGAATTATCCTGCTCACCAATGAGACCAAAAATAATGTACTGATCTATAATAAATCGGGCAAACTCCTGAATTCCTGGGGCCACGATTTCCCGGGTGCTCATGGACTTACACTAGCCAAAGAAAATGGCAAAGAATACCTGTTCATTACCGATACCAATCGCCACCAGGTTTACAAAACCACACTCGACGGCAAGGTACTGATGACCATCGACTGCCCAATGGATACTGGTCTTTATAAAAAACCGGAAGAATTTGTACCTACCGAAACAGCGGTAGCCGACGACGGCAGTTTCTTTATTGCAGACGGTTATGGCCTGCAGCACGTATTCCATTACGATGCCAAGGGCAAATTACTGAGCCACTTTGGCGGCAGAGGTACAGAAACCAAAAATCTGGACAATGCCCATGGGGTGTGTATCGACAAAAGAAACGGAAAGCCGACCTTACTCGTTACCGACCGTACCCGCAACTGTTTCAAACGCTTCGATCTGCAGGGCAATCTGCTGGAAGTAATCGAACTGCCCGGAGCCTGCGTATGCAGACCAGTAATCCACAAGGATCATTTGTATGCCGCAGTACTGCGCTCGCCGGATCTGGGTAAAGAGAACACTGGCTTTGTGACTATTCTGGATAAGAACAATAAAGTAGTATCAAATATAGGCGGTACTGAACCGGTATACACTGAAGGTGTATTACAACCGATGGCGCAGGCCGATAAGATTTTTGCGAATCCACATGACGTCTGCGTGGACAGCGATGAAAACCTGTATGTGGCCCAATGGGCTTCGGGCAAAGTTTATCCCTATAAGTTTACGCGCGTATAATTTTATATGAAGTTTACCCTTAAAGGTTTTGCAGAGAATCTGCTGTTTGCTGCCAACGTATTTATCATTTTCCTGCTGATCTTTGGTGATAAGATAGCCATCCCGGTCTGGCTACAGCCTATCGGAAGAATGCATCCGATGCTGCTGCACTTTCCCATAGTGCTGCTGATGCTGGCTATGGTACTCGAGTTTTTCAGATTTAAGGAAACTTATGCAAAGGAAAGCCTGTACCAGAGCTTTACTTCAGGCTTGTTGCTCAGCGGTGCGCTTTTAGGTGCGGTAACCGTAATCATGGGGCTTTTCCTTTCAAAAGAACAGAGTTATGCCGGTGAAATTCTGAATTGGCACAAATGGACGGGGGTAGGCATTGTATTCTTTGCTTCAATTATTTACCGCGCCAGAAACACATCCTGGTATAAAGCTCCGGCCGCAAGGGCAGGGGCGGTGCTCACTACGGTCTGTCTCATTATGGCTGGCCATTATGGTGCCATTTTAACCCATGGAGATAACTTTGTACTGGAACCTGTTAGCCCTGCTTACGAGCAGCAAAAGGTTCCTGTAGCACAGGCCAGGGTATTTGAGGATGTTATTATGCCTATTTTCTCTCAGAAATGTCTCAATTGCCATAATCTGGACAAAGCCAAAGGCGGTCTGATTATGACCGACGCGAAATCCATGATGAAAGGCGGTAAAAACGGAACATTATTTGTTCCCGGTCAGCCAGCGATCAGCCTGCTGCTGCAGCGGATCCATCTGCCTGAAACAGATAAGAAACACATGCCGCCAAAAAGTGAATCTCAGCTTACAGCCGATGAGGTCGCTATGCTGAACCTTTGGGTTAAGAACAATGCGGAAATGAAAAAGAAGGTACTGGATCTCGCCGCCGGAGATTCCCTGAGGATACTGGCTACCGCATATCTCGCTCCCACAGAGATTATCCCCGAGGAAGACTTCGATTTCAGTGCTGCGGATGAAGAGGACATAAAAAAACTGAACAACAATTACCGGGTAATTTATCCCCTGGCGAAAAATTCACCTGCGCTGACTGTAACCGTCTACAACAAAAGTAGCTTCAGGTCAGATGTATTAAAGGAGCTGGAGCCCATCAGGAAACAGATCGTATCGATCAACCTGAGTGGCATGCCATTAAAGGATGATGACCTTAAGCTGATCGCAGAACTGCGCAACCTCAGAAAACTGAACATCAACTTCACTACCATTAAGGGCCCTGGTCTGAAACATTTAAAGAACCTGGAGTACCTGCGTCATGTTTCTTTATCCAGTACTGCTGTGACCCTTAAGGACGTAAACGAATTCGTAAAGTCAGGCAACCTGAGGCAGATCACCTTATGGAATACCGGGCTAAATGCCGCAGACCTCCAAAAACTGCAAAAGAACAATCAAAAGCTCCACATCGACGGCGGTTTTAAGGACGACGGTAAATCTTTCGTGAAGCTGAACCAGCCACGCCTGAATACAGATAAGAGCACTTTTGCAAAGCCATTTAACCTTGAACTTAAACATGCCGTAAACGGTGTACAGATCCGTTATACCCTTGATGGCAGCAATCCGGACAGCCTTACTTCGGCTGTTTATAAAGATCCGCTGCCCATCCATGCAAATGTGATGCTCAAGGCACGGGCCTTCAAGAAAGGCTGGTCAGGAAGTGACCTGCTGGTGTTCCCACTCTACCGAAACGCTTACAAGCCCGATAGCATAGTGCATTCACTTCCTTCCGATCCTAATCTGACCGGAGGTGGGCCACCGGCACTGATCGACGGGCAATTCGGTAGTCTGGATATTTACCAGGGCAGATGGACCGGCTATATAGCCAACCACATGGAAACGATCATGTTCTTTAAGAAACCAGTTATGGTACAGTCTGTAGGCCTCAATACCATTAAACATTTGGCCTTGAAAACGCTGTTGCCGCAAGTTGTAGAAGTTTGGGGAGGTAAGGATAAAGCGCACCTGAAATTGCTGGGTATCGTAAAGTCGCTGCCTGCCAAAAAGGACGATCTACCGGTATTGGTTACCATGGAGGTCGCATTTAAGGCGCAGGAAGTTTCCTGTATCAAGGTTGTGGCCAGAAACACTAAAAAGCTTCCGGCGTGGCATCCTGAAAAAAATGTGCCCGCGGTTATGTTTGTAGACGAGTTGTTTGTGAACTAAATTTTAGCGGCGGCGGCTCTTCCGGTTTCCAGGGCTCCTTCCATAAAGCCCTGCCAGTTTTCAGACAAGTGTTCACCCGCAAAGTGGGTGTGCACATGGCTTGCGCTGAGCTTTGGAAACAGATCAAACCATTCGCCCTTGCCATACATCGCATAAGCGCCCATCGAGTAATCGTTATTGCCCCAGTAATAATTGACCTGTTTTTCCAGCATGTGCTTCATATTCGGAAAGGCGGGTTCCAGTGACTGCGCCACCATTTGAGCCCGCCACTGATCAGTCTGGTTGGCCACAACGGCCGCCTTATCGCCAATGGTATAAGAAATCAGCGCCCCTTTTGCCGATTTCTGATTCTTCGTAGCATGGTAGAAATAATGGCCGGGCATATCCGTAACCATGTCAAAACGCTCAGCCTTCCAGAACCTGTTGTTAAATACCAGCGCATTTTTATTGATCCTTGCATACTGCAGTGCATCCATGGCATAAGCCATATCGGCAGGCAATGCAGGCTGCCAGTCTATTTTCTTAACCGCGAAGGTAGGTGCGGTACAGATCAGCTTATCGCCTGTGGCAATATATCCGTTCGTACAGTGTACCTTGACCTGACCTGTCTGTACTACCTTTTGCACACGGTGACCATATTTTATTTTGCCTGCAAACATGGCCTTAAGCTTAAAGGCCAGTTGCTGATTTCCTCCCCTGATCTTATAATCCATTTCATTTACAGATTTTGGACTGCTTCTGGCATATTCATCCAGTGCGGAATACGCAGAAACATGTCTGATGCTTTCGCCAAAATCAGTACTGTCTGCCAGCTCGCGCATGTCCAGATCCATTCCGCTGCAACCATTATTAACCAGGTATCTCCACCAGTCTGTTTTATCTAGTTTTTTGCCCAGGGCTACCTTCTGGTCATCTGTTAGTATCTGATAGTCTGCAATGAGTTTCTTGTATTTCGAATCCCAGCCTTTCGAAAATGCCTGCTGAAATGAAGGATAATGTTTATTTTTATAGATCAGTTGGGTGTCGAACTGGTTGTTGTCCAATGGCAGCCCAAAACGGTCGCACAGCCCGCGCAGGTATTGGTGATCCTCGCCTACCCATTCTGCACCCAGTTCAACTGTCAGGTTCTCCGTGGGATCAATCAAATGAGAAAATACCCTGCCGCCAACATCCTTTCCTGATTCCAGGATTTCAAAGTCTATTTTTTTCTGGTAGAGCGAATATGCTGCTGAAAGTCCGGCAAAGCCGGCGCCGATGATAATGACCTTTCTCTTTCCGGGAATAAAAAAAGAGCAGGCGGAATTGCTGCTGATCAAGGTTCCGGCTGTAATTAGTGCAGCGTCTTTAAGAAAACCTCTGCGAGAGCTCATGCGCAATATTTTTTTGTGGCCATGATTTGTTTTTAACTGGAAGTTAAGTTAAAAAAATGTGGTATACAAAACAAGCCAATTTTCCGGGTCAAAAAAATATGTTATGTGAACATTCTAACATGCGCCTTGTTATTATCAGTAAATCTAACTCCCCATATTATGGCAAAGTATTCAAAAAAGGCATCTGAAAAAGTAGAAGAAACAATGCACGAGATGAAGGAAGGTACGCTCAAATCCGGAAGCGGTAAAAAGGTTACCTCGAAAAAGCAAGCAGTGGCTATAGGACTTTCTGAAGCCAAAAAGGAAGGAGCAAAAGTTCCTGAAAAGAAATCCTGATTAGGACCTATCTGGTAATAAATAAGACTGTACCTGATACCTTTGTATGAGGTTTTTGATAGGCGTTTAGAATGGTTTTCTGACGGTTTTAACCGTAGCGAACCCGTAGAGGAACCGTATCAAACCCGTAACGGTACCGTCACAGGTCATAGCAAGGTACAGACCAGGGTCATTTCTTGCTGGTATCTACCTTTTTGGCGTCTTTTGCCGAAGTTGAATTCTCAGGTTCCGGGCCTTTAGGTTTTTTCTGGTCTATGATCTCTGCCTTTACAGTTTTGGTTTTATTTGTTTTTGCAGCAGCACTTTTATCAGGTGTTTTCATAAGTCACAATTTTGTTGGTGTATGATATTTTCATAAACCGGTTTATAGGTATACAACAATAAACACCAGCCATAAGTTCATTACAAGATTAAATTATATTTTTCTCAGCGGTAGCTATTTTCTTTAATTAACTTAGCGCCGCTCAAAAAACAAAAATGAAACCTACCGATACCAGTATTGTTCAGCCGTTTACTGCTTACCAGAAATTAGTAATTGCCATATTGGCATTGTTGCAGTTTACGATTGTACTCGACTTCATGATTCTTGCGCCTCTTGGCGATTTTCTAATGAAAGCACTAACCATCAGCCCGCAGAGATTCGGTCTCGTGGTTTCTTCCTATGCGTTCAGTGCCGGAGCTTCGGGGATCCTGGCCGCCGGTTTTGCCGATAAGTTCGATCGAAAAAAGCTTTTGCTGTTTTTCTATATCGGATTTATTGTAGGCACATTGTGCTGTGCGCTTGCTGCCACTTACTGGATGCTACTGGGTGCCAGGATCGTTACCGGCCTGTTCGGCGGGGTGATCGGAGCGATTACACTGACGATCATGGCAGATATTTTTACGGTTAACCAGCGTGGACGTGTAATGGGTTTTGTACAGATGGCTTTTTCAGGAAGTCAGATCCTGGGCATTCCAATCGGGCTTTACCTGGCCAATGCATGGGGATGGCATTCTACTTTTTTAATGATCGTTGTTCTTGCCTCACTGATTACCATAGTTATCCTGCTTAAAATTAAGCCAATCGACAGTCACCTGGCGCTGCAGTCTGATAAGAACGCATTCCTTCATCTATGGCATGCCATTTCAAATCCTTCCTACCAGACGGGCTTTATCGCCACTGCATTTTTAAGTGTCGGGGGCTTTATGCTGATGCCCTTCAGCAGTTCCTACCTGATCAATAACATCAACATTAGTGCGGATCAGCTGCCGTTGGTGTTTATGTTTACGGGGATATCTTCAATTATCATTATGCCGCTTATCGGGAAATTGAGCGACAAGGTTGATAAGTTCCTGATATTTACCGGAGGGTGTATACTGGCAATTATCATGATTCTGATCTATACCAACCTGGTTCCGGTTCCATTATGGCAGGTAGTGGTGATCAATATGATCATGTTTATGGGGATCATGAGCAGGATCATTCCGGCTACGACTCTTACCATGAGCATTCCGGAGATGACCGACAGGGGGGCTTTTATGAGTGTAAATTCTTCACTGCAGCAAATGGCCGGTGGTCTGGCTGCGCTTTTTGCCGGTATTATCGTTACTCAAAAAACTAAGACGGCCCCGCTGGAACATTACGGTGTACTGGGCATTGTGGTTTCTGTTGTAATTGTGATCAGTATATTTTTGATTTACCGGGTTAATATTATGGTAAAGAAAAAACAGGCTATATTAGCAGCCGTAAAATAAATCAGTTCCCGTATCAAAAGTTACCATTAGCCATGCGCATAAAAATACTGTTCACTGCCATACTGTTTTCAATAGCCGTTAATAACCTGCGCGCGCAGGAAATAGAAGGCAACTTAAACCTGCATACCTTTGCCGACAACAGGGAATACGCCAAGTCTGAACGTTTTTCGCAAACCATTTTCGGTTTGCGGTTTTCTCCTGAAATAGGCCTGGTGCTGGATAGTGTGCACAGGCTCAGGATAGGGCTGAATGCATTGCACGAATTTGGTTCTCCGAAGTTTGCGAATACGGTGGATCCGGTGGCTTATTACGAATTTAAAAAGCAGGACTGGAATTTTTTTATGGGCATGTTTCCCAGGCGCGGCCTGATTGATGATTATCCAAGAGCGGTGCTTAAGGACACTTTTAACTATTACCGCCCGAATGTGGAGGGGATGCTGCTGAAGTATGAAAACGAAAACTGGAGGCAGTTACTGTGGATCGACTGGACCAGCAGGCAAACGGCTACAGACCGCGAAAACTTTATCTTCGGGTTATCTGGTGGGTATAAAAAGGGAATATTCTTTTATTCTCATTATGCAATGATGCTGCACAATGCCGGGCCGGCCATACCTATCCCCAATGACCATCTGGAAGATAACGGGGCCGTAGCTGTGAAGGTAGGGCTTGATCTTTCAAAAAAGACTTTTCTGGATTCCCTGACAATCAATACCGGTGGATTATTGTCTTTGGAACGTGTGCGAAGTGTAAGCAGCTGGAAAACACCAAAAGGGTTGCTTTTCGAACTGCAGGCAGAATACCATCGTTTTGGTATTACCAACTCATTTTACACCGGGCAGCGCCATCATATCGATTATGGTGATCAGTTCTACACCGCCAAAACCTATAACAGGACCGACCTGACCTGGAGGCCACGTATTTACAAGGGTATAGAAGGGCAGTTCACATTATCGTTCCATTTCCTGGAGGGGGTAATAGACAGCCAGCAAGCATTTGGTATCCGCTATAACATTTTCGCCAGCAAGAGCCTGAAAAAAGGGGGTTAACCGGGCCGTTCTTCTTTTTTAAAATTGTTACAATTAACCATTTGTAACCGGTATCGCCTATAATAATAAAAGCTGTATCTTTTGCTTTTGAAATATTATGTATATTCAAATGATAAAACGATTCAGCATTATTATGATGCTGGATTGAAAGATAATTTACGAGCAACAAACTAAACCAAATATGAGTCAAAAACCACTATTTACCGAAAAGCGATTTATTGTCACTTTTATTTTTGTTACCTCACTATTCCTGATGTGGGGTGTGCTTCATGCCATGAGCGATGTACTTAACAAACACTTTCAGGATGCGCTTAATCTTTCGAAGTCGCAGTCCGGACTGATACAGTTTTCAGTGTTTGGTGCTTATTTCTTCATGAGCTTTCCGGCCGGTTATTTTTTAAAGAAATTTGGCTACAAATTAGGCGTCATATTAGGGCTCAGCTTGTTTGCAGCCGGCCTGTTTTTGTTTGTACCGGCAGCTAATGCATCTTCCTTTGGGTTTTTCCGGATAGCGTTATTTGTGATGGGCTGCGGCATGGCAACTCTGGAAACCGTAGCACATCCTTTTGCTGCGGCTTTGGGCGACCAGCGCAGGAGTGATCAGCGTGTGAATTTCGCACAGACATTTAACGCGGTCGGTACTATGGTTGGCCCGGCTATCGGATCGTACTTCCTCTTAACTTCTGATGCTGTGCATTCTACCGATCTGTCTTCAGTAAAAACATTATATGTAGGGATAGGTCTTGTGATCATCTTTATTGCGGTTGGTTTCATGTTTTTGAAAATACCTGCCCTTACTGATCCGCACGTAGACGCAGCGCATGTGGATCCTGATGCAGTAAATGTGGATGTTGCGCCTTCAAAAAAATTATATGAGCATTCACATTTTGTCTGGGCATGTGTGGCGCAGTTTTTCAACGTTGCCGCGCAAGCTGGTACATGGGCTTACTTCATCAATTATGGGGTAGATATCATGCATTTCAGCGATGAGAAGGCTGGTTATTTTATGATTTTATTTATGGGAATGATGACCTTAGGCCGTATAATCGGTACTTCATTAATGACCTATATTGCGCCCAATAAATTGCTGGCAGCTTTTGCTTGTGGCAGTGTGCTGATGTGTTTAATCGTTGCGCAGAGCCTGGGATGGACATCGTATATTGCCTTGCTGATGATCAATTTCTTCTTTAGTATCATGTTCCCGACTATTTTTAGTCTTGGGCTTAAAAACCTGGGTTCACACACACAACAGGCTTCTTCGTTCATATCAATGGGCGTTGTTGGCGGTGCGCTTTTCCCTTTTGTGATGGGATTTGTCGCGGATCATCATGGAATCGCGAATGCGTACTATGCCCCGATCATCTGTTATATCGTGATTTTTTTATTCGGCTCCCGTTTTTATAAAATTAAGACAGAGAAACATTAGTATAAATGATTTCAACAGGGGCAGGTTCTTGTGGATCTGCCCCTTTTTTTTTGGTCGCAAATCGCCATGAAAATTGTCATTTATACACCCTTCTTCTTTCTTACAGATGCGCTAATTTTATGTAGAGATTATGGGTATGGCTATATTAACTCCTTATGTTACCTTCAGGGGGAATTGCCGTGAGGCCATGCTTTTTTATAAGAAAAGCTTTGGAGGAGAGCTGACGTTTCAAACTGTCGGAGAGACACCTTCAAAAATCAGGTGCCCGCCGGGTGCTGAAGATCAGATCATACATGCCATGCTCATTACAGAAGATATGATCATCATGGCGTCAGACATGATCAGCCCGGCAGGATTCACTTTAGGTACAAATATTTCCATGTCGCTGACCTGTGATAGCCAGCATCAGATCCGGCGTATATTTTCTGCGCTGTCCGAAGATGGAAAAATTGAAGACCAGCTGTCCAGACGTCCCTGGGGTGCGCTGTTTGGTGTAATTACCGATAAGTTCGGGATTACCTGGATGTTGAGCTATGATGCAGGACTAACTGAATAGGCTAATGAGGGCAGAGATATAATTCGGCAGGCTGAGCAACAAGTCGTTTTTTTTGGTATTTTAGAAATTTAGCCTTAATCTATAGCTTAAGCTCGATAATGAACCATCTAAAGTCTCTAATCACAGGACTGTTATTCCTGCTCTCCGTTAATGGCTTTTGCCAGCCGGTCATCTACGTAAATCATGTCGCTTATGACAAACAAGGACCTAAAACTGCCGTTGTGAGTTTTGATCAGGTTGTTAAACCCGGGTTGAAATTCAGTTTGATAAATCTGGAAACACAAAAGGCCGATTTTAACGGTACGCTGAAAAGTCCAGGGAGTATGGAAGCGTGGTTCCCTGGCAAGCATTATTACGCTGCGGATTTTACCGCCCTTACTAAAACAGGTAAGTATAAGGTAAGTATCAATTACCAGAAAAAGGATTATAGTTCTGAGTCGTTTACGATAGGCAAGGATGCCCTGACCAACAGTACGCTCGGGGCAATTGTTCAGTATTACCATAAGCAGCGTGCAAATACACCGGAGGAACTGGCGGGTGATAAAAAAATGCTGTTGTATGGCAGTGATAAAACGGTGGACGTGCGGGGGGGATGGGCAGATGCTTCGGGTGATATCAGCAAGTACTTTTCTCACCTGGCTTATGCCAATTTTATGTCGCCGCAACAGATCCCTATGGTGGCCTGGTCTATGGCAGATGCCTGCGAAAATATTCCTGGGAAACTCGATGAGCTGGGTATCCGCGATTCTTTGAATAGCGAAGCGCTTTGGGGTGCCGATTATATGATGCGGTCTCTATCTGAGGAAGATTATTTTTACATGACCGTGTTCAGTTATTTTAAGCCTGACATTACTGCAAGAAGGATAGTTGGGCTGGACGCCAACAGTGTGACTACGGATAAATACCAGTGTGCACTTAGAGAGGGCGGTGGTATGGGCATTGCTGCGCTGGCACGCATTTCTGGTCTGAAGAAGGATGGCGCATTTACTGCCGCGCAATACCTGGACGCTGCAAAGCGGGCTTATGCGCATCTGGCAGTGAACAATCTGAAATATACGGATGATGGCAAGGAAAATATCATAGACGATTATTGCGGTTTGATGGCGGCTACCGAGTTATGGATCGCTACCGATAGCGCATATTACAAAGATGAGGCACGAAAAAGGGCTGCCAGTCTTGCTAAAAGAATGAGCCCGCAGGGATACTTTATTGCCGACGATAAGGATCGTCCGTTCTGGCATGCCGCTGATGCGGGATTGCCTGTAATCGCCTTGTGCAGATACCTTTCTAAAGAAAAGGAACAGGGGCGCCGGACTGTAACGCTTGCTGTGATCAAAAAGGCGCTCGACTACAACCTGAGCGTAACCGCTAAGGTTGATAATCCCTTCGGTTATGCCAGGCAGACTTTTAAGCATGGCGATAAAATAAAAGAGGGTTTCTTTATTCCTCATGAAAATGAAACGGGCTGGTGGTGGCAGGGAGAGAATGCCAGGCTGGCGTCTCTGGCTACGGCTGCCATAGTGGGAGGCCGGCTGGTTTATCCTGCTGCGGGTGGCTGGGGAGTTAAACCTGAGCTTGCCAGTTATGCGCAGCAGCAGCTTTCCTGGGTGCTGGGCCAGAATCCGTATAATGTATGCTTTATGTATGGTTTTGGTAAGAACAATGTGCCATATATGAAGGCCCTCTTTGGCCACGGATCGCAGAAAGGCGGGATCTCGAACGGGATCACCGGGAAAAAGGAAAATGGCGATGGGAGCGGGATTGATTTTAAGATCGAAGACGAGGGTAATGAATGGCGCTGGACGGAACAGTGGATACCCCATGCAGGCTGGTTTTTGCAGGCACTGACTGCCATAACGGAGCAGCCGGCTGCTTCAGAGGTTGTACAAAAGAAGCCTGCCTTCAGAGTTCTTGCGCTTGCGGAAGCAGGAGGGCATCATATCGCGTTTTCTAACCAGGCGAGGGTGTGGCTGGATTCTGTAGCCGTGGCTGAGCATTTCAGTATTGATTATACAACACGCACCGACCAGATTGATGAGGCTTTTCTGAAGCAATACCAGTTGATCCTGCAACTGGATTATGTTCCTTATGGATGGAAGGATAAAGCTGCCGCCGCATTTGAAAAGTATATAGACGAAGGCCAGGGTGGCTGGGTAGGCTTTCATCATGCTACCCTGCTCGGTGAATTTGATGGTTTTCCGATGTGGAACTGGTTTTCAGACTTTATGGGGGGAATCCGCTATGTAAACTATATCGGTAGTTTTGTAAGTGCGGAAGTGAATGTTGAAGACCGGAAGCATCCGGTAATGAAGGGTGTTTCATCTAAGTTTACCATCGGCAAAGAGGAGTGGTATATTTACAACAAAAGCCCGCGGCCAAAAGTACAGGTACTGGCCAGTGCAGATGAATCCACGTATCAGCCGAACTCGGAAGTAAAAATGGGCGATCATCCGGTGGTATGGACGAACACAAAAGTAAAGGCCAGGAATGTCTATATATTTATGGGGCACTCACCGGATCTTTTGCTGAATAAAGACTGGAAACTGATGGTTAAAAATGCCATATTATGGGCTTCCGGAAAATAATTTATTCGCTAAATTTTGTAGATTGCCCTGGTATTTTAGAAAGGTAGATTGATGAGTACGTTAGACCCGGGCATTCTGGAGGACATTAAGACTTTGAGCCGGCTTCCGGCTGTGACAAATATTTTAGAGGTGATCTGTCGTACGACAGGAATGGGGTTTGCAGCAGTGGCGAGGGTCACTGAAAACAAATGGGTTGCCTGCGTGGTTCGGGATGAGATACAGTTTGGGCTTGAACCCGGCGGGGAGCTTCAACTGGAAACCACGATCTGTAATGAGATCCGGCAGGATCACCGGCTGGTGGTCATAGACCATGTGGCAAAGGATGAACATTTTTCCAAACATCATACACCGGCGATGTATGGTTTCCAAAGCTATATTTCGGTTCCGATCATTCTGAAGGACGGAAGTTTTTTTGGAACGCTGTGTTCCATTGATCCTAATCCGGCAGCTTTGAACAACCAAAAGATCATCGGTATGTTTACGCTCTTTGCTGAACTTATCGCCTTTCACCTGAATGCAGTTGAAAAGCTGGAGCTTGCCGAGGCTAAACTTGAAGAAGAAATGCAGACTGCCGAACTCAGGGAGCAATTTATAGCCATTCTGGGCCATGATCTTAGAAATCCTGTCGGTGCTGTATCCAATGGGGCGCAAATGCTGAGGCGCATGCCGCTGGAAAGTAAGGCACTTAAGCTGGCCGGTATCATCGAAGATGCTTCTTACCGAATGATCAAGCTGATCGATAATGTGCTGGATTTTGCGCGCGGACGTATGGGTAGCGGGATTGGCCTGAACTTAAAGCAGGATCAGGATATCGGACAGACATTGGAACAGGTGATCACTGAAATGAGGATGTTGAAGCCAGACAGAGTTATACAGACAGCGTTTTCTTTGGATCATCCGGTAAACTGTGACGCCGCGCGCATCGCCCAGTTGTTTTCAAATCTGCTGAGCAATGCGTTGAGTTATGGAAAAGCTGATGCTCCAGTGCTGATCAGCGCGCAAAGTAATAAAGATAAATTTTCTCTTGCTGTTGTGAACTCGGGGAGCAAAATTCCTGAAGCCTCGATGGAGCGCCTGTTTCAGCCTTTTTCGAGAGGGGAAGTGGAACCCGATAAACAGGGGTTGGGTCTTGGACTTTATATTTCGGCTGAAATAGCGCGTGCACACGGAGGCTCGCTGAGCGTGAGTTCTGACGATCGGCAAACCAGCTTTGTACTTGAATTTCCTTCCGCCTGCTGACCTTAATTTAGGATACTTAAAACATTTAGATTTTTTTTATTGTTAAGCGGTTAATAGTCTGATGATTATTAAATGTTATACTAACCTAAAACAAAACTTATGAAAAAGTACATCTTATTAGTTCTGGCCGTTTCGGCCATTTCATTCGCAGGCTGCGGATCGGGAGACACAAGTAGTGAAAGTTCAGATTCCACGATGATGGATACTTCGGTCGTAGATACTATGGGAATGGGTGGCACGACTACCGATACCAGTATGACAGGTAATGGTGGTCAGGATACCACAATGAAAGATACTGCAGTGATTCAATAGTGTCAAATTCATATTCAGCGTAAAAGCCCTGTATGTCCGTACAGGGCTTTTCTTTTTATAAATGCGCACAGAAAAATATTGTTATTGTGATTTATTTGTTAATTTAGATACGCAAAAGTAGATCCCGGTTATACTGAGACCATTTTATAATCAAATATTAAAAGCGCAAAAATCGGCTATGAGAGTTTTAAATTTATTCCTGCTGCTATGTTTTGGCCTGTTTCTGCAATCGAATGCCCAAACAACAGGCAAGAAAATAAAATTGTTTGACGGCAAGACTTTCAAGGGCTGGGAGGGAGATACCTCCGCAACCTGGCGGATCAGCGATGGTGCTATAACAGGCGGTAAGTTAACAGAAATGGTTCCACACAATGAATTTATCAAAACTACAGGAGTTTATTCCAATTACCGGCTCCGCCTCAGGTTCAGGTTGCTGGGTACCGAGGGTTTTGTAAATGGTGGTGTTCAGTTTCATAGTCAGCGCATTACTAATCCGGATTTTGAAATGGTCGGTTACCAGGCGGATATCGGCGATGGCTTTTGGGCATCACTGTATGATGAATCCAGACGCAATAAGCTGCTGGCTACGGCAGACCCTGAACTTGTAAAAAAAGTGCTCCGCAAAAATGAGTGGAACGATTATGAAGTAAGGAGTGAAGGAAACCGGATCAGAATCTTCCTCAACGGGACGCAGACGGTAGATTATACAGAAACTGATGCCAGCATTCCGCAGTCTGGTCACATTGCCTTCCAGGTTCATGGCGGCGGGAAGACTGAAGTAGCTTATAAGAACATTGTTCTGCAGCAGCTGCGCTAATTAGAAATCGAAATAGCTAAACACAAAAAACAATACACAAATGATGAATTTATACCGTTTAATGATTGCACTGTTTATCACAGTTGCGCTCGCCCCCAGAAGTTATGCTTCGGGGGAAATTGCAAAGCTCAAAGTGAGGGATACTGTAAAATACGACAGGGTTTACACGCTTGAAACTACTATGCTGGGCTATATCGGCTCGGACGGTAAGCGAAATCCTACACTTAAAGCAAGTAAAGGGGAAATAGTTCGGGTCAATATCGTTAATGCTGAGCTGATGACCCACGATATTGTCCTTGAAAAGGGAAAGGCTAAAAGCAAGGTGCTTGTTGAAAAGGGTGATACTTCGAGCATTGTATTTAAGGCGACCGTAAATGACATTTATTTTTGTTCTATACCAGGCCACAGGGCTGCAGGTATGGTGGGCAAGATAGAAGTGGTAGAGGGCCCGATCAAAAAGGAAGTACTTACGGCGGGCATACTGCCAAAAAAAGGTGGAAAGGCGCTGAACCTGAATTTTGAGGCCGGCACCTTGCAGGACTGGACAGCAACGGGTGACGCTTTTGCGGTGGTAAGCGATGTGAATTCCATCTATGAAAAGGACCAGCATCCTGCTCCGGGTGGTAAGTATTTCATCAGCAGCGGCGGAACAAAGAATTACAAGAAGACAGGTACATTAACTTCCGTACCTTTTACGGTTACACAGCCATTTGCTTCGTTCAAGATATCGGGTGGGGCCTTACAGGATACCCGTGTAGAGATTGTACAGGCGGATAACGACAAGGTAATCTACCAGATCACAGGTTCAGGCCGTTCCAATCTTCAGCCGGTAATCGTGGAATTGAAAGAGCAACTGAACAAAGAGATCTTTATCCGTATCGTTGATAAGGAAACAGGAGTTTCACAAATTCCCTACATAGGTGACGACAGGTTCGCGCATATCAATTTTGATGATTTCGGGTTCTATGCCGCAAGGCCAGGTTTTCCGAATGAGCTGAAACAAAGTGATATCATTATATTACCTCCTTTGGATCCGGTGATCAATTCAGGATTATCGGGGATAGAAGCCGCGAAGGCGATGACTTTCGCTAAAAATGGTTTTTCTGTAAAGCTTGCTGCGGCAGAACCTGATGTGATCCGCCCGATCAGCTTCACCATTGATCACCGTGGCAGGCTTTGGGTTGCGGAAGCGCATACTTACCCTACGCGTGCCCCTGAAGGTCAGGGTAAAGACAGGATCCTGATCATGGAAGATACCAATGGAGATGGCACACTGGATAAAAAGACGGTGTTTATAGAAGGTTTGAATCTGGTAAGCGCCATCGAAGTGGGTATGGGTGGTGTATGGGTCGGTGCTGCACCAAACTTGTTGTTTATTCCTATTGATAAAAAAACTGATAAACCTTCAGGGCCTCCTCAGATTCTTCTGGATGGCTGGGGCTATGAAGATACACATGAAGTATTAAATAATTTCAGGTGGGGTCCGGATGGGTGGCTGTATGGTACACATGGTGTATTTACACACTCGAATGTAGGTGCTCCGGGAACGCCTGATGCGCAAAGAACTAAACTGAATGCCGGTTTATGGCGTTATCATCCTACCACTAAGAAGTTTGAACTTTTTGCGGAAGGCACCAGTAATCCATGGGGTATAGATTTTAACGATTACGGACATCCTTTTGTGACGGTGTGTGTGATTCCGCATATGTTTCACATTATTCAGGGTGCCAGGTATCTGCGCCAGGGCGGAAATCACTTCAATCCTTACACTTACGATGACATTAAGGAATGCGGAGATCACGTGCACTGGATAGGTGACCGCGGCCCGCATGCCGGGAACTTCAGATCGAACTCTAAAGGCGGCGGACATGCACACGCCGGAGCGATGTTTTATCTGGGTAATGAAAACTGGCCTTCTGAATACCGCAATAATCTTTTCATGAATAACATTCATGGCAGCAGGGTCAATATGGATATTCCAAAAAGAAATGGTTCCGGATACGTGGTGAGCCATGGTGAAGATATGCTGCTGACCAACGACAGCTGGTCGCAGTGGCTAAACTTTAAGTATGATGCCAGCGGTTCTGTTTTTGCTATTGATTGGTACGATAAAAATCAGTGCCATAGCCCCAATCCGGATGTTCATCAGAAAACTATGGGCAGGATTTTCAAGATCAGCCATGAGAGTGATAAATGGGTTCAGGTGGATCTTTCTAAGGCTTCTGACAAAGAACTGGTGGCCTATCATCTGAATAAGAACGAATGGTACGTGAGAGAATCCCGCTTAATGCTTCAGGAAAGAGGGCCTAATAAAAAGGTGCATAAAGCACTGAAGGAAATATTGGCTAACAATCCTGATGTAACCCGCAAGCTGCGTGCGCTGTGGACCCTGCATGTAACCAAAGGTCTGGAAGAAAAGGATCTTTTGGCCCTGCTGGATCATGAAAGCGAATACCTGAGAAGCTGGGCCATCCAGTTGCTGGCAGAAGACAAAAATCTGTCTGATGTGGCACTTGCTAAATTTGCGCAAATGGCAGCGGCCGACAGCTCGGCACTGGTAAGGTTATATCTTGCTTCAGCGCTTCAGCGTACCGAACCGGCTAAACGCTGGGCTGTAATTGAAGCACTGGTACAACATGAGGAAGATAAGGATGATCACAACCTGCCGCTGATGCTTTGGTATGCACTGGAGCCTACTGTACCGGTAGACATGGACAGGGCAGCAGCAATTGCCATTAAAGCGAAGGCCCCTAAGATTCTGCAGTATACCACACAGCGTATCGCAGCGATCAAATCTCCTGAGGCTAAAAAGGCATTACTAAAGCTGAATGAGCAGCTGGATAAAATGGGTGATCATCATAAGTACCATGAGATTCACTCGATTATTGAGAAAGCCAGCCGCTAAAATGCTATAGCACTGATAAGAAATGCCCCGAATTATTGGTTCGGGGCATTTTTGTTTTGCGGCGACCGGTAGCGTTTATGGAAGCCGATTGATCCGGGATAAACCTGTAATCCTAAACGGTAGTTGCATTTGAATAGCCTTAATATTATCTTATGGCTTTTATTGACTGATTCAATGCTAACCAAATGAAACTAAACAAACTATTTTTCCTATTTATTCTGCTTGCGGCAACGGGGGCGTCGGCCCGCCAGGGGAATCTTGTAAATTATGTAAATACCCTGCAGGGAACAGATTCCAATTACGGACTGTCTTATGGCAATACCTATCCTACTATCGGACTTCCTTTTGCGGAACATTTTTATTCGCCGCAAACCGGAAAGAACGGAGACGGTTGGAAATATCAATATGCGGCAACAACCATCAGGGGGTTTCAGCAGGCGCACCAGTGCAGCCCCTGGATGAATGACTATGCGGTCTTTTCCCTGATGCCGGGTAAGGGCAAGCTGGTGGTCGCTGAGGATGACCGTGCATTGTCCTTCAAGCACGCCAATGAGATCGCAAAGCCTCATTATTACAAAGTCGCTTTTGATAACGGGATCGTTTCAGAGATTTCGCCGGTAGAGCGCGGCGCACATATGAAGTTCTCCTATCCTGCGGGCGAAGATGCTTTTCTGGTGTTGGACGGATATGTAAAAAATAGTGAGGTGACTATTCTGCCAAAGGAGCGTAAGATCGTTGGCTGGGTAAATAACGGGCGGTTTGTACCGGGAAATTTTAAAAGCTTCTTTGTGCTGAGTTTCGATCAGCCGTTTGAAGCATTTGGTACCTGGGAGAATAAAAGGAATACTGCCAGCGCCGGTCAGGCTACTGCCTCGGGTGAAGGAACCGGCGCCTACCTGAAATTCAAAAAGGGGGCAAAAGTGCAGGTGAAGCTTGCGAGTTCCTATATCAGCCCCGAGCAGGCACAATTGAATTTTGACCGTGAGCTGGGTGCCTTTAAAAGTATTGAACAGACCAGGGATGCTGCGGCAAAGATCTGGAACAAGCAGCTTGGTAAGGTGCTTGTTGAAGGTGGAACGGAAGCGGAAAAGGCTACATTTTATTCGTGTATGTTCAGGGCCAACCTATTCTCCCGGAAGTTCTATGAATTGAACAAAGACAATAAGCCCTATTATTATTCGCCCTATGACGGTAAGGTATATGATGGGTACATGTATACCGATAATGGCTTCTGGGACACCTTGAGGGCACAGTTTCCTTTGAATAACATTTTGCATCCGGAAATGCAGGGAAGGTACATGCAGTCTTTGCTTGATGCGCAGGTACAGAGCGGCTGGTTTCCTACCTGGTCTAATCCCGGGATGTCTGGTGTAATGCTGGGTAATCACGCCATAAGTTTACTTGCCGATGCCTGGATGAAGGGAGTAAGGACTTTCGATCCGCAAAAAGCATTGGATGCTTATTACCATGAGAGTACGAATAAGGGGCCGTTCGGAGGGTCTAACGGACGGGAAGGGTGGAAGGACTATTTTACCAAAGGCTATGTGCCTCTTGGTGAGGTGCATGAAAGTACAGCCAAAACACTGGAATATGCTTATGATGATTTTTGCGCTTATAACCTTGCAAAAGCAACCGGGAACAAACACTATATGGATATTTATGCCAGGCAGATGTTCAATTATATTAATGTATACGATCCTGCCGTTGGTTTCATGCGCGGCCGGTTGAATTCTGGTGAATGGATCCCCGATTTTGATCCGATTGAATGGGGAGGCCCCTTTACTGAGGCAAATTCCTGGCAATATTCCTGGTCTGTTTTTCATGACGTGAACGGACTGATCGGGCTAATGGGCGGGCATGATAAATTTATAGCCAAACTGGATACCTTTTTTACTACACATTCCAGGTTTAAAGTAGGCTCGTATAAACAGGAGATTCATGAAATGACCGAAATGGTGCTTGCGAATATGGGTCAGTACGCGCATGGCAATCAGCCGGTGATGCATGCGCCATATCTGTACAATTATGCGGGTGAACCCTGGAAGACGCAGCAAAGGGTAAGGCTGATCATGGATAAGCTTTACAATGCTTCCGAGAAAGGATTCCCTGGTGATGAGGACCAGGGGCAGATGTCGTCCTGGTATGTGATCAGCGCGATGGGACTCTACAGTGTTTGTCCGGGCACAGATCAGTATGTAATAGGGAGTCCGGTGTTCAGGAAAACGACCATTAACCTTGAAAACGGAAAGCAGTTTGTGATCAATGCTGCGAACAACAGCAGGGAGAATGTATACATCCAGTCTGCTACACTAAATGGAAAGTCCTATTCGCTAAACTGGATAAGACATGCTGATATAGCCAACGGGGGCGTATTGAACTTTGTAATGGGAAATACTCCAAATAAGCAACGCGGAACTGCCGAAGGGGATCGTCCTTTTTCTGTTTCCAGGTAGCTTTTCTTTTATGATGAATTGATGTCTATAAACCTTATTAGAATGAACAATAGACTTTGATGATTGTAAATACCTTAACTTTATTGCTTAATTATGAAAAGAATTCTTCTATTATTTGCGCTTTCCTCATGGTCTTTCGCGCATGCACAATCAGACAAAATGCAGCCGGTCTTTAACGGAAGAGACCTGGAAGGCTGGACAAAGTTTCTTGCTAAACAAGGTGTCAATAAAGACCCGCAAGGCGTTTTTAAAGTAGAGAACGGAGCACTTCATGTATCAGGCCAGGAGTTTGGTTATGTTGCGACTACAAAAAGCTATACAAACTTTCACCTTTCGCTTGAGTTCAAATGGGGTGAAAAGAAATTTTCACCGCGTGAGCGGGAAAAAAGAGATGCGGGTATCTGTTTTAATGTTGGGATGCTAAACGACAAAATATGGCCAAAATCTATTGAATGTCAGATTCAGGAAGGCGATGTTGGTGATTTATGGCTGATAGACAGTGTGACGGCATTTGTTGATGGGATGCATACTGAGCCTAAAGATTATGCAGAGGTAAAAAAGATGCGTGACGGTGAGCTTCCTCATGGACAGTGGAACAGGGTAGAGGTGATCTCAAAGCATGGCAGGTTTAATTTTCTTGTGAACGGTATACTGGTTAATCAAGGTGAATATGTTAGTATAACCAGCGGCAGAATTCTCCTGCAATCTGAGGGCGCGGAGGTTTTTTACCGCAATATCAAAATTGAGGAGTTATAGGGTCTCAGTTACCTAATGCTACAGATACATATCTTAAATAAAAGGGCCTGTTAAATAGTATAACAGGCCCTTTAGTTATTCTTTGAAATTTCTTTAGTGCATCAATTAGATGGAAGATGCTTAGAAAGCATAACGTAATGTCGCTCCGAAAGTTCTTGGATCTCCAAGTACACCGGCATATAAGCCTGAGTTACCAGCAGCAGCCTGTAATTGTTCGAAGTAATGTGTGTCGCCGATATTTCTGCTCCAGCCGAAGATAGAGAATTTGTCAGCTTTGAATCCTATACGGGCATTAACGAGTGTATAACCTTCTACATTCAATACTTTTGATGGTGTAGGGTTAGAAGAGTATTCGGAACGGTAGCTGATATCACTTGCTACAAACCATCTGCCTTCAACTGTAGACAATTTACCAACTGTGCTCAATTCGAAACCACCTGAAGTATTCCATTTGGAAATACCTGGCAATCTGCCGCCTGATGCATCTTTAAAAGCAACCTGGGTAGCTACATTGTTTACAAGTTCAGTATGTCCGGTTTCTTCCAATGGAAGCGGCGCATTGGTGAATTTATCATATTTACCGTCCAGATATGCTACTGCTGCATTTAAAGTCAGGAATCTTTGTAACTGGTAGGTTCCGTCAATTTCAAGCCCCTTTACAATCACTTTTTCTGCATTGGCCAGATAACCCCTGTTTACCCCGAGTTGAGGCGATTGAACGTTGGTTTGATAATCTTTGATATCTGTCTGGAAAGCAGTGATGTTCAGGATAGCACCCTTCACCGGTTTTGTTTTCGCACCTAATTCATAATGTTGAACATATTCTGGTTTTACTACAGCCACAGCCAAATCTGCTTCGCCAGTTGTGGTAGTTGGTAAACCACCTACGTTAACACCGACTGGTTTGTAAGCGGTAGAGAAAGTTCCGTAGACATTTATTTTAGTCGTAGGGCGGTATGATACGGTAAGGTTACCCGACAAGTTTTCGTTGTCTGTACTTGTATTGAATTTTTGATTTTTATAAACATCTCCTTTGAGTTTAAGTAGGACAGCGTCAGTAGTTTGTAATCCTCCATAAGTTACACGGTCATAATCAACATCTTTTTTATCATAAGTGAACCTCAAACCAGGTAAAACGTGGAGATGTTCGGCAAATTCCCAGTCAGCCTGTGCGAAGATAGCGGCGCTCAAAGATTTGATCGTTGAGTTGGTGGTGATACCGAAGCCATCCAGCAATCCAGGAGTGTTATATTGTGACTGCTCAACAGAGGTATTGGTTTGTACAAATCTCCATTGATCTTTACCCACTTCTTCGGTCTGAGACAGACCTTTCAAATTCTGACCAAGAACAAACACACCAATTACACCACTTACTTTTTCGCTAACATTACCGGCATACCTAACCTCTTGTGAATATTGATCGTGGCGAGAGTTACCCTGCGATTTAGTCAAAGCAGAAAATTCAGAAAAGTCTCTGTCATTTGTAGGATCCCAGTTCCAGAATCTCCATGCAGTTGTTGAAGTAAGGGTTCCGTTACCGATCTTGTAGTCAATATTTGCAGACACTCCACCAATTGATTGATTTTGTTTCCATGGCGTGTTGGTATAGAT
>Ga0126314_10000313_pt1 | contig 24088 bp, 13 predicted proteins | sample Plot105B_FD_92535 | JGI IMG/M metagenome (GOLD analysis project Ga0126314, IMG submission 92535) | Serpentine soil microbial communities from UC McLaughlin Reserve, CA, USA - Plot105B | ecosystem: Environmental > Terrestrial > Soil > Grasslands | place: USA: UC McLaughlin Reserve, Lake County... | reverse complement strand
GGAAAAACAGTGTGCAGTGTAGATACTATTGGCACCGGGCATTTTCTGTAAAATCGATCTAATGTGGAGCCATGTACTAGTCTCCAAATAGTATGTCTGATGGTAGTATCAACTTCATATAATCCTCTTTCATACTGTATGTTGACGATATCAGGCTTTATTTCAGAAACAAGCTGCAACAGGTGATCTGAATTCTGTTTATCCCCTTTTTTCACAATACCAGGATAGACTGTAACTTTATTGCTCGTTGGACTAGCGGCGAGGGCACCTGTATTAGCTGTGGTAGCAAAAACTGGAGGAGGAGGAAGAGGGGTAAGCGGAGCAGCAGCAGCGGTAGCTGCAGCGGCGGCGCTGATTGCAACTGACACATCGATATTACTTTTTTTGGCCAATGCATGCACCAAATTCAAGGTATACCTGCCAACACCTCCTTTCATTGGAGGATACTCGCCAGAGACTACTAAGACCTTCATGATTGCGCTCTAGATGATCTGTACATACTTGCTTGGCTTTTTGCTTGCTCGATGTACTGTTTCATTGCCTTTCTGAAGCTATCTGGCGAAAATTGCCTAGAGATATCATGCATTTGTAGCCTTTTTTTATCGTCAATGGTTTTAGCGTTTTTAGCAATACAATCAGCAGCTTCTTGTAGCGTATGGTATTGATATTCGCTAGGAACGGTTTCGCTGCAGCCACCATATGCTGGCACAATAGGAATAAGGCCTGCTGCCATTGCTTCTATGATTGATACTCCAAAATGCTCTCCAATCATAGTGTGCAAATATATCATGCTTTTAGACATTGCATCAATAAGTTCTTCATTACTTGCGTTTGGTGTCAAAGTTACAGTCTGTGTCAAACCATAGGTTTCTATCATGTTCTGTAACATTTTGAAATATGGGCGATTAGCCGGTGTAAGTGAACCTACAATGTGAAATTTTATGTTTCCTCCAAGAAGATGAGCGACTGTAATAGCATTTTCGATTTGTTTTTCTGGCGAGAAGCGAGCCACCACCAGTACTTTCATTTCTCTTGCATTAATAGGCTGGCTATAAGCATGCAAAAAACGTTTAGTGTCTACAGGTGGATATAATACATAGGGATGCACATCTGCAAAGGCCTCCCTTATTGCTTCTCTACTAAATGTCGAATTTGTAAGTATCAGACTTGATCTTGTAATGGCACGCATAGCAAGAGAATGCGTGATGACAGTATAAGGCTTAAAATATGCTCTCCAGAAAAGAGATTTTCGGTATTTATTGCTTGCATAGCTTGCTGTCGAACTCATTAAAAATGTGGGAAAGTGAAGATATAAAAGATAAGGTGTAGCCCCCGAAATTCTATACGGCAGAGCATCTCCATGAGTGTTAATAACAACTTCTGTATCCTTAAGATCTATTGAAGAAAGCATCGTCAATAGCCTTTGATATATCCCAAAATAGTTAAGTTTGAAAGGAAGCAGAGACTTTGTCTTTCCAATGTGTATCTTTTTGCCATAAGCCCTGCTGATGCTATCAAGGTCAGGGGGCTGAACAGTCACAAGTTCTACCTCATAACCAAGCTCGTGTAATGATTCGATAGTTTCGATGGCAACCGTTGTCTCGCCGCCAAGAGTGTTCAGCGTGTGATGTATTACGACAGCCTTGGTCATGAAATATGGACTCTATTGATAATTAGTATTATTACCTGTTTTTAAGGCTTCGACGACCGCTGTTTTTTCTTGTATCTTTAATCAAAAATGTAGAGCTTTTTAATAATAGCATTCTATCATACATCCTTTGTCATCTTTTAATGCTTAAGGCAGGAGAGGGCCTAGTCTGTATTGTCAATCATAATAATACTATGGCAGGTGGGCTTTTGTGTAAGGCACAGATAGAGAGATAGAAGAAAATACATACAGTGAATGCCACTCCTGATAATATTGAGGAGAGGGGCATCCCGTATCCTAGGTGCCTACTGAGTTTGCTGGCGGTAATCGCAAACAGAGTCATGTCTTTAGCTCCTACCAGTACTAGATACTAATACTATAGGTTTTCTATATCTGCACTTTTTCATGAATATATTCATGTGGAGGCTTGGTGGAAGAAATCAAAAAAGTATAATAGGGATCGAATGGTTCGTTCAAGTAGGAAAGAAAGCGGTTCCAGAGTAAAGGAACTATATCGTGGTTATGAATAGTTTGCTGAACTACATTCAGTTTAGAAAGAATTGAAATAAGAAGAAGAAGAAGAAGAAGAGATTGCACAGCTATGTGGAGAGATGCGAGTTTTCTTTGGGCATCTTAGCTGTCGTCTGGCTGAAATTCAAGGACTCCTACAGCAGCAACAATCATAGCAAGAACTGCCGACCTGGCTATAGGAACTCTTGGTCGTTATTGTTGGGCTGGTGGTCATAATGATAGCATTGATGACGATGGCTTTAGAGTCATCAGCGCCACCGCCACAGATGCGTTATTAACGCGGCATTTTAGGGGATCGTGTATGTGTCTATTATATAGATTTTTGTTGGATGCGCAATATAGCTTGGGCAAGAATAAGAGTAGTAGTATGAGAAGAAGCAATAAAAAAAGAAAGGGGGATGATATTGCTACTTAACTGATCTTGTGATTACTGCTTATGGTGTTTCGCCGCATGCTTGGAGTGGAAGTACTTGTTGTCCGGGTTCTCGTTCACTTATTGGTATCAGTATAGGGGACCCTCCACCTTCAGGCTGTACACATATCAAATCCGCGCCGCCATCGCCGCCATCGCCGCCATCGCCGCCACCACCAGTGGTGACGCCGTAGGGGAAGACATCAACTTCTTCAATATCTAAGTTAGCGGCTCTTTGTTCTGCTAGGTTAGCTGCTCTTTGGTCTTGGTCGATTATTGGTACTGCTATTTGTGTGTTGGTGTCGTCTCCGAATGCAACGTTGTTGCTTAGGTCGACGTCATGAATGCTTGAATCTTGTCTTACTGTAGCGTCATTGTCTTGGTCTACAATTCCAGTAGCTTCTGCTGTAGCTGAAACTATAGCTTCAGCGCTAGAAGTGGTTGTGTCAGAGTCAGAGCCGTCAGAATGATGATGCTTCTTGTGTTTACTATCATGGTCGTCATCTTCTGCTTCTGATTCTGCGTCTGCGTCTGATGCTTCTGCTGCTGCTGCTACATCTTGGTCTGCGTCATTTGATTGAGCTACGGTTGCAGTGTTAGCTCCTGTTCTTAGTTCATTAGCTTGTACGTTTGTCTCATCTTGAGAACTTTCTTGGTCTACTTCTTGTTCTGCATCTTGATCTTGTTCATTTGATTGTGTCTGTGTTTGATCTATGTCTTGATTATCATCGCCGGATTGATCCTCAGTTGCTGCTGACTCTGCCTCTACCTCATCCTCCTCATCATCGCCGTCACCAAACACACTATCTAGGACATCTCTTGCGATGTCCTCTCCTAGTTGTGCTCGTGCGACTTGTGTAGCGGGTGCTATTACCATCCCGGATAGGGCTGCAACAGCTATCGTTGCGAATACGATTTGTTTATGCTTGAGCATTGCTGCTATTACTGTTTCGAACATCAGCGATATCAAGTTAGCAAGCTATTAAAGAGTTGCTAATGAAAGTTTGTGAATCTTTGTCTTTTCGTTCCTTTTTTGGGAGAAATCTATTCAGAGTGCCTTATGGAGGATAATATTTAATTTAGTATCTACAGCTTCCTAGCAATAATGATGCCAAAAATCGCAAAATTATTGTGTACCATACATAGTTGCTGCTATTGGATACTAATGTATCCCCGGCCTCCAAACAAGATAATAGTTCATGACAGTAACCAAAGAGATGGCTACAAGCCATGTGCATGCAGCGGCTAGTGTCACTAGCCTAGTGCCTGCTCTAGTTGATATGTAGTACAAAGCTATGGCTGCAGGAATTTCAAACGGTATATTATAAAGTACCCTAGCCTGAAGTACCCACAATCCAAAAATAAGTGGAACCATTCCTGCTGAAAGGAAAATAATTAAAAAGAGAGTACTAGGCTCTCGCATATTCGATTTGAGAACCCAAAATAATCCGAGGAGCAAAATTATAAAGTTGCTGAAAATTCCGCCTAGGCTATCATGCATTGTCGCATTTAAGATACGCCATCGCATGTTAAATTGTTCGATGCCAAGGTTTGTCTGCGCAACTTGTATATCTCGTTCTATGCCTCCAGAAGAACCAATTAACACCACCTTTGTAATGTCAATCACAATAGATAGGAGGATGGCTAGAAGAAGCCAAATTATCCTTCTCTTTGTGAAAAGATTGGGGACGTTGCTGTTGCTGTTGCTGTTGCTGTCCGCCTTCTTCTTGTTCTTCTTCCATATAGATGCTAACAACATGGCCATTAGGAAGGTGCCTGAAATTGCTGCAAGTACTGTCCATGTATATATATGCATAAACAAAACTCCAATAAGCAAAGTCGAAAAGACAACTATGTCAGAAAAGCGACCGGATCGCAAGTATCTAAAGAGAAATGCTATTGATATGTACCCTACTATCAGTGCAAGCCAGTTAGCATAAAATCCAGCATATATCCCAATTAATGTGTGAAAGGATACTGCTCCAAAAAACGCAGCGATCACCGCTATTTTTTCATTTCTTGTGAGTTCTCGCGTCAATACATAAAATGCCAAAACGGTAGCTGGCCCAAGAATTATTGGAAAATGTTCTATTAATTCTGAAAGATTACCTCCAACGACGTGGTAAATCAGAAAAAGAAATAACAAAGATATAGGTCTGTCTCCGCTTTGTCCTTGTACGGCGAATGCTTGATAAATAAGGTCAGATACATTTTTTGATTTCGCTAACTCTCGAACCCAAGTGACATAGTAATGAGTATCAACTCCAATATCTCGATTGTCTGGGTTTACCAAAGGGTGTTGTGGAATAAGGACCAAAACAATAGATAGAATGATAGCAAGTAGTAGAAATCCTACCTTGGTTTGTGTCTTTAGCTTATTCTTAGCATAATCATCAGGTAGGGTTTGAGTTATGTCTTCTTTAATATCTAATTTGAGCATTTTCGATACTCCTCTCTCTAAAAGTTTCACAGGTAGGCAGAATACCAGCGGGAAAATGTAAAGAGTAGAAAAACTAGATAACAATAAGAATAGTTCATTTGCGGGATCATCTCCAGCCGAATAACCAAGCACAGGGGTAAGAAAAACGGCTAATACTGGAAAAACTATGCCTATCACACTGATAGCAACCACAGCTAGAGAGATATAGCGCCAAGTCAACTTTGCATTGAAACTAAGAAGGTCTTTCTGCCGTTTGCGGTGGTAGAATAGAATAACTATGATGATCAAGGGAAGAGACAGCAAGGCAAGGATATCGAAAATTATGTTATCTGGACTAATGAGTGCCAAGAGAATCCCACTAATGCCATAAGCTAGCGAGAAGTAATAGCGGATAGCCCTGTTTTTAACAGAAAGAAACAACCAAGAGGCTGCTGCAAGTACGACAATAATATAATCAAGATGTTGGCTTATAACATATTCCTGAAAAGCCGTGTAAACTGTTGCTCTATCTATAAGCGGGTAGACAAGTATTCTAAAAAAAGAGCCAACAGTATATGCGTAAAAGAAAATGGACACAGAAAATGCTATTCCAGACAATATTGAGGAGATAGGTAGCCCATATCCTAGATCCCTACTGAGTTTGCTAGCGCCAATAGCAAACGAAGTCATATCTTAGCTCCTCCTGATCGTGGATATATTAATAGTACTCGTTTCAATACCCTCGGCTTGCATCTGTGCGTCTCTGCATCCGATTTGGGAATGTGCAGATGAATTCACGTTAGATAGAAAAGGTAGATATTATAAGGCAGGTGACAAATAGCTCTCCCTAAAATAATAAGCCTAATCTCGGCAAATTCCCTTTTTTTGGCGTATAATAAATAAATCATTATAGATTTTTCTTAAATTGGCAGCTGAAATATGCCTTCAGTAACCTTTAAATGCTTATACTCGGCAGTTGCTGCTCTCAATGACACTATCCCCAGAAAAGATAGTGGTTAGTAAACGTAGATCCATTTCAGAATCAAGGATCTCACTGATAATTCCGATTTTCAACCAAGCGACAAAGATTTCCTATTCTCTTGAAAAAATAAAACAAGCTGTAGAATTTGCCTTCAGTAACTATGAGCTGATTGTCGTAGATGATGGCAGTACGGATGATACACTGACTATTTTAAGAGATATAGCAATGACAGATGAGCATGTACACATTATAACTTATACGCCAAATAGAGGAAAGGGTTATGCGGTCAAACAAGGGGTTTTACACTCACAAGGAGATGCTGTAATATTCTTGGACGGTGACTTGGATATTTCTCCTGAGCTGATAAAAGACTATGTTGAGAGGCTCAGCACATGTGATTTAGTAATAGCATCTAAAAGACACCCAGAATCTAGTGTTAGAATTCCAAAATCGCGGGAGTTTTTGAGCAGAGCATTTAACCTCTTAATCAAGGTGACTTTAGGCATTGCTCAGAGTGACACACAAACAGGACTCAAAGTGGGAAAAGGAGATATAATGCGTACAATCTTCGGTAGTGTCAGCGTGAACCGGTATGCTTTTGATGTTGAGTTGCTTACGATAGCCTCCATTCTGCAATTAAAAGTCCAGGAGATGCCAGTCATAATGAAAATAGATCGTAGATTCAATACAAGGCAGATCGTGAATATGTTCCTAGATGTAGCACGAATTTGGTATAAATATAGGATAGCACATCGGTATGAGCATCGATATACCGAACCTATCTGATCAGATCTTGGACAGTGGCTGTTTTCATCGTAGGTATGACATACAACAAGCCTATTATTGGGAGAAAGACTAGGACAAAATAGCCTTCAGTAGCATTAATCACTATTTTTATAACAAGTTCTTAGGACCAAAAATTTGGTCCCAATATAGTTTCGGTAAGAAATATAGTGGACATTGCTAAGAAGACAGTTGATAGTAAGGTAGTCTTCCTCATCACCTGTAATATAACAGAAGCATTCTACAATGATAGTATTCCACCTAACATAATCTTACAGGATACCTCGATGGCTTTGATTCATACCTATATCGCTGCTGCGCTTTTTTAAATCAAGACTACGATCCCTACCGGCATAGAAATAAAAAGATGTTTGATCAAAGTTCGACAAACCTCTCATAGCTACTCAAATAGGGTAGTGGATTTGAAAACAATAGCAATTTGATTGTAGTCAAGGATATTGCACATATACCTTGCGATTGCTACCACGGTCGGTAGAGACAAAAGGAAGAATACTGCGACAGGACTTACACTCTTCATTAGGGTTTTTTGATAATGGTTATGAAATTACATCCAATCTTGAGCTATGGTTTTCTCTCATGTAACTGATAAACTTCCATACGACCCCTATAACTAATAGGGAATAAACTATTAACATTACTATGGTCGAATCCAGGTACCGTGTTGCAGATGTAGATTGGCCCGGTTCTTCTCCTGCGTCATCTGTTTGATTGCTCACTGCTGCTTGTTGGGCTCTTGCATGAAATGTAAATTGTACTATTTCTTGTGATGGTATTGGCCCAAAGGAATTTAATATCTGCACCACTTCTGGTGACAAACGTGGTAAACTTTCCGATCGTGTTATCTCTTCTGGTCTTACTGTAGTAGCTGCTGCTGCAGCTTCATAAAACATGCTATACCCTGTTATCGTTTCCAAGCTGGGAGGTGTTGCATTTGTAGCAGTCAAATAGAGATGACCTCTTCTTATTTCATTTGGAGCAGAATCAGTGCTGTATATCATTTCTACAATCCTGGCGGGTACAGTCGCTAGTATACCTGATGCACCGGGATTGTATACAATCATTTTTGTGTCTACACTACTTATGACATTGATATCCCTATAACCAAGCTCCTGGAGTTTCTGTATTTCATATTGCAAAATAGAATCAGGTATCATATCTCTGATGTCGCTTACAGCAATCCCTAATCTAGCACCTAAGTTAGGATATCGTATAATGTGTATGATCTCCTCTTGGGCTTGTTGTTGTTGTTGACAGCTACCGGTCGTACTGGCATTGATAAGTGATCCTTGTTCTTGTTGTTGTCTCCCTTCTTCTTCCTGCTCTACTAGGCATAGTTGCGCTAGTATTCCGTAGCCATGTCTTGACTCTTGTATCAACATAGAGCCCGTGTTGTTTAGATCATGAATTGCCCAGCCTTCTGGTATATATACTCCAAAGCTGTCTTTTGTGCTTTCAAATGGTGTTGTAGGTGTTGCTGGTACTCTATATTCCTGTGCTACTAGAAATGGCATAGCTAGGAACATTATTAGTGCAAGGAAGATAGGAAATCCTGGAGATTTCACAGATACATGATTGAATATACTTGAGAGAATCTGGAGTTTTAATAGATGTATAATTTGATACACTTTCTTCATTGTAATGATCGTCTTGCCTCCCTACGATCAAGGACCTTGGTTCTAAACCACTCCAAATAATCCTCAATTCTTTTATGTTTTTGCCATAATAGGTAGCCGACTGAACCTATTATAGTAATGATTGTTATTGTAGCACCTTGAATGAACCACTTCTGGGGCTTGTATTCTATTGTTATATCTAGAAAACCACTGTCGTTAATGAAGAAACCGTTTATTGATGGATATAGCATCAGAGACTTATACTCCCTTCCATTTACAAACGCTGACCATAGGTTATCATAGGGACGATCCAAAGTTATCATAAATGGCCGTTGTGCGCTGACACTAATCTTATATTCTGTTGGACTCACTCTATTGACATCCGACATGGTTACAGGTGTTTCCTTTACCGCCAATGGATCAAGACTTTCTTTATCGTTATCAGATTGAATTAATACGTTTGAAATAGATGCCCCTTGTTCAGAGTAAATATGCAGATTTGTTTTTCCGGCCTCAAGGGTTACTGGGAAATAAAGCCACCGAAACCCTTCAGTATCACTTTGAAGCGAGAATTGCTTAGATACAGATCCAATGCTAACACTTAGCATTTGACATTCTTTACAAGTTGTTGCATTTATAGCAATAATATAATTCGAACTTTTTGAGAGGTCTATATCCCTATAAGCGGCAGATTGGGGGTCAATTCTGAGAATTGTTTGGTTACTCTGTTCATAATTAATAGTCCTGCCTGATCCCTGTAATAAAAGGTCCTTACTATCGATCACATAAATTAATTTATTCCCCTGTATGAAACTTTGCACTTTATTGTCTAATTCTGTTAATGCAGAGGAGGGAATCAATGAAAAGATGTTGACGGCATTGAGTCCATTATGATTTTCCAAGTTTAAAATATGCTTACCATTTGACAGGTCGAACGTTCCTATATCTTTCCACACAAATTTGTTTTCCGAACCTTTCGAAAATATATTAACAGTTCTTCCATTAAGTAAGACATTCATTTCCCCGCCTGCTTCGCTTTCTAAATATCTTGCAAATAGATGATACTCGGTTGTAGCCTTTACTTCTAACGGTATGTTGAGTTTATCTTTATTCCATGTAAAAACCAGACCCTTGTTGTAATCCATATCTGTGTTATTTATTCCAAAAGACTCTAAGTAGACATGAAACGGTCCATGTAATGGGTCGTTTGTTCCACCGACTGACCATACCTTGGATGGTTGATGATTTCTGCTAGAGCTAAATGGTTCAATTAAGACAGAATCGCTGTTTAGAAAATAGAAGAGCAGATCTTCTTTATTGTCTAAAATAACCTTATCTGGAATTATTTTATTTTGTTGCAGCATTTCTAGATCATGCCCGGTCATTATTAACGATGTATGGTTCTTGGGAAATAGCGACTCCGCAGTTTCAAGTTTGTTGATGTCTCCAAATACCATAATACTTTCGGTTGGTGCATCGATCCGATACAAGTCTTCAGGCATAGTGTCTCCAACAAACTTGTTGTTATCTTTATATATACCTCCAAAATCCCCAGTAAAAAGTGGCCAGCCGACTAACGCGATTGATACCACAAGAATGGCAGGGCATAGAAATTTAATACAATTTAGCACCCAATCCTTCGATTGCAGCCGCAGTAAACTATAGAGTCCAAACGTAATAATCATTCCAAAGTAAAAAGGCAAATATACTGCAACGGAAAGCGTCGGATTCCGAAACATCCACCCAAAGACAGGTATGTCATACAAGGATGAATAAACTTGAGGTAGTGGTTCTTGGGAGCCCTTAGTAAGAAATATGACAAATACAGCGATCAGTGCGAATATAATTAATTCAAACTTGAGTTTGTCACACCGAAGGAATAGTATCGAAAAAACAACTGCGAGTGGTATAAAAAAACTTAGCACTGTCCATACAAATCCGAAAGAAACAAATCCGAAAGAATAAGCTTCAAGGTCAATATAAGGCCACCAAAAAGGCATAAGTCTTAGCACGTTAGTGAGGCTAGCCGTAGAGCTGAACGTATCTAGCATTTGATTTGTGAGAATATAATCAGGGCTCGGAGTATTGCCAGAACCAGTTATTTGCATACTCATATACAGCCAATAGAAGGAAATGCCAAACCATAATGAAAATATCAACAGAGAAGTTCTAATTGCTGGAAATACCGGTTTGCGAAATTTTAGGTTACGGATGCAGACAAATAGTAGCCAGGGGAGCAAAATGAAAAACGGTAGTCCGATAAGAAACTGCGCTGTTCCTGCTAGAACCAAAGATATCAAGACACTTGTAATAAAGATATTGGAAAATCTTGTATCGCGAAGACTCTTGTCGTAGTAGTAGAAGATCAATGGAATTAATGAATAGGAAAATGCATATCCCCAAACAATCATGCCTAGTCCCTGTGCCATAAAAGGATTATACAAATAAAAAAATCCAAAGATCAAGGCAGCAATAAAAATGAACTTCTTGCGCTTATCATCTGTTACTCTAGGTAAAAGAAATTTATAACATGCTATATAGCCAAAAAATCCTATCATGAAATGTATAACTAAAAAAGTAAGCTTTTCTGCTATTAGAGGAGATAGTCCTAATGTGGTTGTCATGGATAGAAATGGTCCAAAAATCAGCAGTCTACGAGTTGCTTCAAAGTCGAATACATTCAAAGCATTATAGAGATACAGCTGTGGGTCAAAATCAGTGTCTCTGTAGATAAGCAAAGAACCTCCAAAGAGGAACTCTCTAAGCGTTATTATGGCGAGAACTAGAAAAATTACTCCTGCAATTAGGTGGATTATTTTTGATTGCATTTTTGCTCGCTGCGTCATCAATGAAATTTAACGTCGTCTGTGACTTCCAGGCCTATATTTTTTCCTTGTTTAATCCTATATATATGTAATATGAGAGATAGAACTTCATATTTTTTCCATAAGAACGAACAGAGCATAGACACATCCTCAATGGAATGCTGCTCTAAATAGACCTTTCAGGCCTAAGCAGAATAGCAATAGGAAAATCCAAATGATAAAAAGACTGGATAACAATGAGAACAGTTCATTTGCCGGGTCCTCTCCAGCGTAAGAACCATGAGTAAAAAATACAGCTGGTATTGGAAAAACTATGTCTATTGTACTCATAGTAATAACAGCCAAAGCGACAATACCGCCAAGGCAGCTTTGCATTGAATTTAAGAACATTTTTCTGCCGTTTACGATAGCAGTATAGGGTAAGAGTGATGATCAACGCAAGGGATAGTAAGGCAATGATCTCAAAAATTATGTTGGCGGGACTAATGAGTGCTAAGATGAATCCAGTGGCGCCATAAGCCATCGAAAAGTAATAACGGAAAGCCCTGTCGTTAACACATGTAGGAACCATAACGCAGCTGCAAGTATGGCTATATTATAGCCAGGAGGTTGATTTGTAATATACCCGTGAAAACTGCATATACACTGTTGCTCTATCTATGAGCAAATATACGGTTATTCTAAAAAAAGAGCTAATTATATATAGATAAAAGAAATACATACATATGATAAATGCCGTCACCCCTGATAATATTGAGGAGACAGGCATCCCGTATCCTGGATCCTAAGTTTGCTAGCGGCAATCGCAAACAAAGTCATCTCTTTAGCTACTGGTAGTCTTAGATAGTGATACTGTGCCTTTCCAGTACCTGCACCTTACATGTATATACATCTCCGCAGCTAGTTCCTTAGTATTTGTAGAGAATTCAAGTTAGATATAGGAGGGAGAATAAAGTAGGGCAAAGATCAAATTCCGCTACTTAAAACTTAGTAGGTCTAATATCAATAAATGGCTTCTTTTTACCTACGGCAAATACAATTCTTAACAAATTTAAGAACGAATCAAGGATATATTATCCCTGTTAAGGTATGCGGTTTCTCAATAGATTGGCTAAAAAGTTACACCTCGGATGCTCCGCAAGTTGTACATTCTTCAGTAAACTCAGAGCTCGTAAAGACTTACGACATCATCAAAAAAATAATGACAACCTGGAAGTATACGAAGCCAAACAATGCTCAAGGTGTACCTCTCTCAAGCCCATGCCGGCGAGCATGGAATAATCCATAATACTTTTAAGCCTGAAATCATGGCACTTTTTGCTTCATTATTGCATAACGATTCTATAGTTCCTGATATTGGCGGGTGGATTGAGATTATACGCTTTTTTAGCGCCAGCTAAAGCCAAGCAAGTTATTGTGGTGAAAATTAACCTTGATAATATCGAAGGCATTAAGGATAAAATATCTCTCGCTAACCTAGAGCTTTGTCAAGTATATTAAGGTGCTCAATAGTGGAACGAGCGTTACAATTCCAAAATCGCCCGCGCTTTTAAGCAGAGCACTTGATATCTTTATCAAGATGGCTATAGGTAGACCACAAAAAGATATACAAGTAGACTTCAAAGTGGGAATCCATGTACTTGTAAGGAAAAGGTAGGGGTTTCAATCATTCTTGCTTATATGTATATTTATAGCCACCTTTTTGAAGGGGGCTTAGCAGCCTTTTTCTGAATTATATCCGCTCCTCTATAGACTTCCTATTATACGATGGATGTTCAGGGTCCCAAACATAAATGGCATTTTTCTGCCCATTATATTTATGATGACTCTTGCTTTAGGGACCTAACCGGTATCTCCTAGACATTAGAAACAAGACAAGAGATTGTAAAGATAACGAAACAACTACCGCTACTCCTAATCCGACTACACCAACCAGTGTGCCAAGCAAATAAAAGAGAATTAGTAATGAGGATATGTATGCTATTGCCCCAATAAGGACATTTTTGCTATGCCCATTTGCAAGTGAACTAGAGTTTAATATCGAGTTTATAGTCATTGGTACTATGCCGATGCTCATGATTTGAGCTGTTAGAATAACTTCAATGTATCCCCGAAAGAACATGTTTATTAGAACAGGAATAATTATAGGTGCAATTGATGCAAACAACGTAGCCAATATCAAAGCAACGTAAATTACATTTCTTTTTTTATTTCCACTAGAAAACTGGGGAAGCAGATAGTAGAATAAACTTGCAGGGATTACACTAAGAACCATCAGAAACTGAAAACCAAGTTGATAAAAACCTAGAACAGTAAAACCAAAGACAGGAGCAATGATCAATTTATCAGCATGGAGCGCAAGCGAGTCAGAGATATTGAAAGCGTAGTTGTGCAGGATAAAGGTGAACCTTGATTTTAATTCACTTATATCAAAGGAAATATTTCTTAGGGATCTAAAAAAACTATAGCTAAAAGTCAATGCACCTAAAGTATACCCAATTATAACACCTTGCAGCCCAATAGCATAGTAAAGCGCAATAGCTAATCCTATCTGTGTAGCTCTCTCTGCAACGAGTAAGATGAAGTACTTTTTGTATAATTTCATTCCCAAGGTCTCTGAGATAGTCATCGAAAAGAAACTCATTCCAACTAGCAACAGGCTGGTATAATAATTTGTAATAATCATCAACACAACAGCTCCGATTGCATTAGATAATAATACCGCAAGATTAGCCTGCGATCCGATCTTCTTAGAACCCTTAGCAACGTATGTTATCACCGTTGTACTCAATCCTAACATCGAGATTACGCTTGAAACTGATGCAACCGAAATGTAGTAATTCAGTTCCCCATAATCCTTGGCGGTAAGCATTGAAGCAAGAATGAACCAGAATAATCCGCCAACTGCTAATGTTATAAAACTGCCTAGTCCTACATATGCTAAGCCAGAATCAGCTCTTATGATTCCTCGTATTCTAGTCATCCAAGACATCTAATCACGCATCTTTGATTATGATCTCAATAGCATACAAATACCTACGGTTCAACATTCTTTGCAATTTGTATTGGTAATACAATTAACACATCATTCCTTTAGCCGCTAGTATTTTAAGCAATACTTGATTATTAAACAGATGTCTTTTGCCTGCTTCCTGATGCGTTAGGTAGTTCAATTGGCGGAGTGGCATGAATGGTTCGAAATATTTCAATACCTCTTTAATCGAGATCGATCTGAGCCGTAATTTAGCGCTATTTTTACGCCGTGAGCGCAAAAGTTGAAAAAGCGCAACAATACCGCCAACAATTTTTAACGATAATGTGAAATTTCTTTTAGCGACTAAAGCAAGCAAGGCTTCGAGCAATTTTATAAAAAATATCTGCAGAAGAAAATGCAGAGGATTATGCAATTGTAGATTATTTATGGTGAAAATATGATTTGTTGTGTATAAATAAACCCTCCTTTCGCGGATAAAGTAAACCGGCTTTTCACATTTTCCTCTATAATGTTGAGCTATGGCATCTAGAGCGGATAGAATCTTGAATCCGTATAGGAGAGCTCCCCAAAAAACTTGATCTTCATATTCCATGAAATAATCAGGAAGTGAGATACCGACCCTGTTCATGACATTATGCTTTACGGCTATTGCAACAGTTTTATCAAAGCTAACGAGTATAGCTCGATTTACCATAAAATTGTATGCATAACCAAGCGGATCTAAGTAAGTGGCCAATACCTCAGGTTCACCAAAGCGAAGAAGCAGGCTGAACTGATATATCCTTAATTCATTATTGCTATTCAGATGCCAGGTTTTTTTAGTTATGGCATCTGTAGAATTAACAACATCAGAGTTTGAAAAGATAATAATATCTGCTTGTGTCTTGGCCAGCCCTATGTTTATTGTTTTACACCATTCCTCGTTCTCATCATTTCTTATTATGACTTGGTTAGATGGAATGGTTAACCTATTCTCAAGATTTGCCTGGAAATTATCCAAACTAGTATTCTGTGGATTATTATCATCATCAAGTACCAATTCGATCCAATTTGCTGTATAATTTGAATCCAAATTGGATCTAACGGTTCTTGATAAGAGAGATCCCGGGTTGTTATTTACTATTATAATAGAGATAAGCTTGTCATCTTCCCTTGAACCACTCGGCATTATAAAATGGTAATTATTATTTATCCATAATTTAAATCAACTTGCTCCAGACAACCATTCTTTTCTGTTATGTTGCTAATCTCAGTTTTCTGAACGCATAAGACAAGAAAGTCTCGTTCTTTTAGTTTTCCAGCAGCAAGTGATCTGTTCGAATAGAGTCGGCAACGCATTGAAAGTCTCATTGGTAAGTTTATGGATTTGTGGACACCAGTGATGAATCATTCTGAAGTTGTAGATCTTCATATGCATCTTCCAAAGAGATTGCTGTAAATCTAAATTTATTTCTGATAATGAAGACGAGACCTGTTATAGTACATTAAATACGAAGTCTTACTTTGATGTTGTTTTCAATAGTTTTCCAGTCAAACTCTTGAGCTTTAATCCTGGCATTCTTCGCTAAAGTCAGTCGAAGGCTATCATTACTAAATAGCTCAAGAATATTTTCTTCAATTTTTTCTAACTCGCATACGATTGAGTCATGATAATTAATAAGATCCAAACCTCTCGCCCCTACATTGGTTGTAATAATAGGTAAACCTGCCGCAAGGTATTCCAACGTCTTGAAACTAGTACCTGCTCCAATAACAACAGGATTAATAGCAGCATCGGCAAGTCCTAAGAACAGGTTCTTCTCCTTGATAGGAAGTACACGTAGGAGCTTGATATTTGTGGGATATTTACTATTTTCCAAAACCCTGCACACAGCACCAATAATTATAAAACAGATATGAGGCAGTCTTGGAGCAAGATAGTTAACGATCCATTCCGCTGCATCAATGTTTGCCTTAACATTCGATCCTATAAATACGACGTATTTTGAGTATCCCAACTTAAGCCTACTATTTCTTTCAACTTCTCTTGTTTCTTCGTCTAGCGGCTTGAGAGAAGTGGTATCTACTCCGTTTGGCACCATTACCATCTTTTCTGAGACTGCAGAATACTCTTCTCTAAATATTCTTGCCTCTTCTGAAGACGTCACAAAAATATAGTCAACAAAATCTACAATATACTGTTCTACTGTTCTTACCCTTCTCAAGAGCCTTTTCTTAACTGGGCCATTAAGGTAAGGACGCCAGTAATTTACTTCAACATTCTGGGCATCGTATATCTTCAGAGTATTATTGGAAATATCTAAAGTTTTAGATAGCGCGTATCCCATAAAGGGTTGTTCGAAGATCATTATTGAGCATTCTCTTAAGGAAGAAAGAAGCTCTGAGCGAAGGCTACGTGCAATAGTAAAAGGAAACATACATAGATATCCCGCCTTGATCTTTGCAAATGGAAACGGCTTTCGAATGTGTTTCTCACTTATACCATCAACATTCCTTTCTAGGCCATCATTGCTTAAAGTATATTGTATGATGTTTGAGCCAAAAATGCGGCTCATAATCTTGAGGATATTGATAATTCTGACTATACCGCCTACAGATTCATCTAACGGATTATGGTGGAAGCCGTATATGGAACCATTCGAGGCCAGCATAATTATAACGCATAATGTGCTATAATATATATAGTTCGATTGACTTTCATTTCCGTTGTTAGCTGTTAATTAAATGAGCATCTTCCTCTCTGCATGTGATGCCTATTCTTTGACGACGCTCCCCCTGTCACATGGCCCAATATTGGAGATGAGTACCTGGCAATTAGATGTACCAGAGAACCTACCACTGTGACTGAGTGCCTGGAAAACAGCCCAATGGTTTGCATAAGCAGACCTTAATGGTAGGATCTACTTTTATTAATTGCATGAAGGTTCCTGGCTGTCCTGTGTATGCTTCTTTAGTGCTGGTTCTATGTGTCTCGTATCCGTCACCTACCATTCTCTCATGCAAATATATCTTGAGCGGCTACCAGCTTTTCGACAAAGTAGGTTACTGGTCGAATATGACTTTTCTTTCAAATCTTACAGCAAAATTAAGATCGTCTTCTTGGTAATGTCCTGTTCGAGCAACAAAAAGACCTCTGCAAAAACTGCTATCCCATTCTACCAGCCTAATGTTTCGTTCTAATCCATTCAATAGTTTCGGCTAATCCATGCCTAAGGGAAATAAGAGGCTTCCAATCTAATTTTTCATTTATCTTCCTATTTGAGAGGAACCTTCTCTTGATATCATATGGGTATGGAGGAAGATTCTTGACTTTTAGTTCTTCTTTGTGCCCTGTCATAGTCCAAATCAACTGCAAAAGTTCATAAATCTTTATCTCCTCATTTCCGCAAACATTAAATGTATCATTTATGGCATTTTTGTTTTTTATACTATGAAGAAATGCCCGTGCTGTATCCTTTCCATGAGTGAATGTTCTAGTTTGTTCTCCTGTCCCATAAATTTCAACAGGAAACTGACCTGATAGGACCTTTCTAATTAGATGTGGTATAACGTGGCCGTATTCTGGATCGGGATCCTCACCTGGCCCATACACACCAGATAGTCGCAATATAGTATATTTCAATCCAAATTGCTCATTATACGCTCTGCAAAGATATTCACCGACTAATTTTGAGAACCCATATGGTTGGCTTGGTGGCGGAGAGTGGGCATAAGATTCCTCAGTACTAGGAAAGGTGGTTGCGTGTTCGTATACTGCACTGGTGCTAGTATATACTATTTGCTTCACATTCGCATTAACAGCTGCATCGAGTAAGTTGGAAGTCATTACTGGATTATTACGAAGATTTTCAACAGGGTGTTTTGTGAAATATTGGATTCCTCCTACGTGCGCTGCTAAGTGTATACATACTTCGATATCCTTTGTTAACGAAAATGGTTTTGTCAAATCTATTTTTACATATTTTGTATCTGACTGCGGCTTGAACCTATCTGCTACGACTATGTCAAACTCTTCCTTCAATAAGTTGATAATATGACTTCCTATAAAACCACTGCCACCTGTTATTAAAAGCTGGGCATTACCGACTTTCTGTGGTTTCATCTTCCAATTTTCCTAATGCAATATATCTTATTCCATATGAGGAAAAATCTAAATGTGAAAGTTGTCCCCAAACATCATAAATCAATTTTACATTCTTTAACATATCTTCATTTATGTTATTGAAAGCTGAATGGTTTACTGCTAAGATTAGAATTTCTGAATTTAGCACATCCTGTAAAGTGCTAGAGTTGGTAGTGTAAGGATCATATGAAATAACCTCTGCGCCCTTCTTTATACTTAATTCTTCGATCAGTTTAATTGCAAGCGAATCTCGTATATCATCTACATTGGCCTTATACGTCTTTCCCAATACGCCTACCTTCTTGCCATAAATTTTGCCATATGCATTTTCTACAGTCTCAATTATGTGTACCGTAATGGATTCATTGAGAGACCATGCTATTTTAGTAAGACTGTTAGTTGACATATTTGGTAAAAAAAATCCATCCTTGCGTAAACAAGGTCCTGCCGCAGGACCTGGCATTGGTATAGCGCCCCTAGGATATGCTCTATTAGCTAACTCTATAGCTTCTCTTGCATCGATACCCATCTTTTCTGAGACAAGCGCAAATTCGTTAGCTAGCGCGAATGTAACATATCTATAAACGTTGTTAAAGATCTTCGCTGCTTCAGCGGTTTTACTATTTGTAATTGTAATTTTCTTGGATTCACCTAACAACAAGAATAATTCTCTAACTGTGTTGCCAGTCTGCTCATCGTCTGCTCCTACGATTTCCGGTAAGGTCGCAATTTCCCTCATCGCATTTCCTTCTACAATTCTTTCCGGACATACTGCAACATGTAAGGATTTGTTGAGCTGTCTGATGAGAGGCTGAAGTATTTTTTCAGTAGTTCCGGGCACTAATGTGCTTCTAAGAATAACTATGGAGTCATTCTTGGATGTTCGGCAGATTGACTTAATAACGTCTTCTATTGATGACATGTTTGGTATAAAATTCTCATTCAGCGGCGTTCCTACCGAGATAATTATAATAGGACATTGTTCAAAAGAGAACGAATCATAAGACTCGAAAAATATAGAGCCTTGACTTTTCTCCAATGCTTCTTGTAGGCCACCTTCAAAGAAGGGCAGTTTTTTCTCTTTAAGTAATTGTAAGGTTGATTCATTTTTTTCGACTCCAAACACCTTTACTCCTCTTGATGAAAAGGAAAGAGCTAAAGGAAGCCCTACTCTTCCCATTCCTACTACGCACAAGGAGAAATTCTTTCTCCTGACATCGTGAATACTTAACAATTGGGATAAGAAAAGGGTAAAAAGTATTAAGGGTTTTCCTTTATTCATATTGCAGAAAGTTCTAATTAATTTGACGTAACACTTGGAGACGATCAACTGGCATGATCTAAGGAAACAAAAATAAAAATTCTATAGACACCAATATGCCATTATGACTGTGTCAATACGGTTATGTATGTCAATACATATGACATTCGAGTTGAGATATGGACAATCTTTCTCGAACTTCCTGCGTTCAATAGACAGTGGAGGTACATTACGCAACCAAAAATACCACAAAAAATAGTGTAGGTGTTTGCAGAAATAATGGGAAATACATTTTCAATGTATGCAGTTAGGTGTATCTGTGTCATTCGCAAATGATTACACAGCTACAATACAAAGTATCATCAAAACCGTTACCTAGACACACAAATATTTGATGTATTAGATGAACTACTTGCTTACAAAAGCAGCAAGGGATCTGATAATAACTTTGTATTTCTGGCAATAGGTATCTATATCGCTATATTATATAGATTATCTAATCGTAATCGCATAACAATGACACAGCGCCATGTTATGGCATCTATGCCGCGGGCGCAACTGTTAGCAAATAGGAGTTGATGGGTCAGAATATATCTTTTAGGGCACTAGAAATGTCCATGCAATGATATGCTATAGCAGTCCTAAGCTGACAAAGGCAGATAATTCCTTCCTTGCAAGAATACCGTATGTTCTATAATATTAAAGATAAGGACGGATTGGGCTTCAACGAAATTTACTTAGAATATAAACTTGCCGGACACCGTATTATCTATCTCCTTTTCAAACATCGATCGCTAAACTAGGCAAAAGATGGCCATCATATGCAAGAACACTTATCATAAATCTAGGAAATAGGGTGATCTTTGTCAAATTCGTTCAATAAGCAGCCTTGATTTTGAGGATTCGTCATCTTTGCCTAAAATTCACTCTTCAGCTCACATATAGAGCATTTTTCAACTAGTAAGTAGAAGAACGCCACAGTCAGCAAATCAATATACAAACAATATGTACATTGAAATTCGGCAAAGAACAGTGCAAATATATATTTTCTTAAACTATGGAAAATTGCATTATGGTGTATCATCAAGCTGGCAGAACTACGGAGAGACCTTCTTGAAGCCTCTGGTATCAATTGTAATTCCAACAAGAAATTCTTCTAACACGATCGAAGAATGCTTATTGGCGGCTGAAAAACAAACCTATCAAAATATCGAAGTAATAATAGTTGATAGCAATAGCAAAGATGATACTGCCAAAATCGCATCCAGCAAGGGATGCAAAGTGATATTTACAGAGTGGAAACTATTAGGGGCTAGATACTTGGGTTGCAAGGCGGCGTCAGGAGAGTTTGTGCTAATGCTGGATTCTGACCAAGTTTTGCTTGAAGACGCTGTCGAAAGGTCGCTTCCGCTCTTCCAAGGTTATGATATGCTCTGCCTAGAAGAGACAAGTTATACTGCCAAAACGTTGATCCAAAAAATGTTTGAAGCTGATAGGAGGTTGATCAACAATGATGCTCACATACAATTAGATCCTATCTATGGAACATTGCTTGCGAGATTCTATAAGACGAGTTTGCTAGAATGTGCCTTTGAGGCCATCCCAAAATCGCTTCTTCCTTCAGTAATCGCTCATGATCATGCAATTATCTATTATGAGGCGTGGAAGCTCTCTGACAGGGTCAATATTTTACCTAATGCAGTATGTCATAATGAACCAGCGACCATCTTCGACCTTTGGAAAAAGAACTTCAGATATGGAAGATCTACAAGAGAGGTCATGTCAAATGGATATTACAATGATCTCATAAGAAGGAAAACACATTTAAGAAAAACAAGTGCGAGAAAAATAACAAGAGATAGGCTTCTATCATCTTTGCTTTTATCACTTAAAGCACCTGCTTATCTCCTTGGACTGTACATTTAGTGATTGCATGAAATATATCAACAGACATCGCTGATGTAGCTATTCTCCATTAAGAACCCAAAGCATCTTCTCATACATGTTGTGCAAATCGTGTCATTTAACTGCCTCTTTTTTAACAATGTGTCCGAAAAAAGGAAAGGAATTGTTTAATACCATATTCGCAGCATGATTATAACACAAATGCGCATATTGTGGCTTAACTGGAGAGACATCAAAAATCCGGAGGCGGGTGGGGCTGAGGTTATTACACATGAAGTAATGGAAAGACTTGCAAAAAGAGGTCACGAGATGACACTCTTCACTGCGAGTTATAAGGGTTGTCAATTAAATGAAAATATCAACGGAGTAGACGTTATTAGAGAAGGTAATAAATATACAGTATACAAAAAAGCAGAAAGTTATATGAAAGCTTACAAGCATAATTACGACCTTACAATTGACGAGATCAATACTAGACCATTTTTTGCTCCGAAGTTTGCCAGAGAAAAAAGAGCAATTGCGGTAATCCATCAACTAGCACGTGAATTCTGGTTCTATGAAACAAAGTTTCCTCTAAATTACATTGGCTATTACTATCTTGAAAAAAAGTGGTTGTCAAATTACAAGAATATAATAACAGTAGCGCTCTCCAATTCTACCAAGTTCGATCTGGAAGAGTTAGGCTTCAAAAAAATTTTTGTTATACCTCCAGGCCTGAGCATCGCACCGCTTTCAAATGTGAAAGAGAAAGAAGATAGGCCTACCCTAGTTTTCATGGGGAGACTAAAGAGGGCAAAACTTCCTGATCATGCATTACTGGCATTCTCAATTATCAAACGTGAAATACCAGAGGCAAAAATGTGGGTAATTGGAGATGGATATTTTCGAAAAAAACTTGAATCAGTTAAGAGAAAAGATGTTACATTCTTCGGAAAAATTTCGAATGAAAAAAAATATGACCTATTGAGCCGAGCTCATATTATTCTTGTACCGGCTGTGCGCGAAGGTTGGGGGTTAATCGTAACTGAAGCTAATGCCATGGGCACGCCTGCAATAGGGTATGATGTCCATGGAATCAGAGACTCCATACGTAATGGTAAAACTGGAATCACTGTCATGGAAAAAAGTCCCTCAGCTATGGCACAGCAGGCAATTTCGTTGCTTAGAGATCCCGGCCGGCTATACAAGTATAGTAAGAATGCACTTGAATTCTCAAGGCAATTCAGCTGGGATAATACTGCCAATTTATATGAAAATATTCTTAATATTGAAAGTGAAACTAATGCAGCTCGTCTCACTGGTTAACATATCAAAAAATTACATATAGTATTTTGATTAGTAGTATAATGTTTATGTGCGTATATACACCTCGCTAACATGGTGATGCGATATTTTTTATCTCCTATTAACGATCGATACATATTCTTGTCGACATTCTTTTTAGGGAGGAGACAATGCCCTTACCAGAATTAAAAATGTGATGGCTCCAGGGCTAGTATAGTAGGATTAACAACACCTGCCTGTCCTTTAATTCTTGAGAAATTACAGTGGCTACTTTTAATGCCAGGAATGTCATTGCTGCTGGGATTATGGCAATTATCACCAACATCGAAGAAGGTGGAAAAGCTGTTGACGGTTCAAGGCAAAATATATCATGGAACTATTCGTTATAGGCATTATGTGTCAATCGGCGTCAATATGGAATCAATGCGCATATGTAACCCATTTATAGATGATTCTTCGTTATTGGTCTCTTCAAAGCAACGAGATGACACTACCAATCATTAGGATCAATAACATTTCTTAGAATTCATAACTATCCCCTTTTCGCAAAGCGTTGGTGTATCCTTTACAATACTATATTATTATGGCTTGGCAAGAATATACTATTGTATGAATGATATGAGTTTTTTAAAATCAGGGCAAAAAACCTACGGAAAATTGATAAGGTACTACTTATATCCGCTTTGGATATGAACAGCAATGCAATCAAGAAAAAATTTTTTCTAAACTTCTGCATCCGATATAGGTTGTCGATATTATTTCTAATTTCAATAACCTTAGTTTCCTCATCATTATACCTTTGGCCATTAACATACTCTCAGGAACTTTCTTTTGTTCCAATTTTTAAAGAGGAAAGATATGAATTATTGCAGCCTGAAGGTATTGCTGTAGATCAAGAAGGTAATGTGTATGTAGCTGATACAGCTAATAATAGAATACAAGTATTCTCTAGTAATAATGGTACCTTGATAAGAAAATGGGGTGGAGAGTACGGCGACACTTCTGCTGATGAAATGAGATCTCCTGCAGGTATTGCTGTAGATCAAGAAGGTAATGTGTATGTAGCTGATACAGGTAACAGCAGAATACGAGTATTCTCTAGTAATGGTATTTTGATAAGAGAATTGGGTGGAGAGTACGGCGGTGGTGAAGGTGAAATGAGATCTCCTGCAGGTGTTGCTGTAGACTCCTCTGGCAATATCTATGTGGCTGATACAGCTAATAATAGAATACAAGTATTCTCTAGTAATGGTACTTACATATCAGAATGGGGAGAATATGGTACT
>Ga0126314_10000312_pt1 | contig 24104 bp, 21 predicted proteins | sample Plot105B_FD_92535 | JGI IMG/M metagenome (GOLD analysis project Ga0126314, IMG submission 92535) | Serpentine soil microbial communities from UC McLaughlin Reserve, CA, USA - Plot105B | ecosystem: Environmental > Terrestrial > Soil > Grasslands | place: USA: UC McLaughlin Reserve, Lake County... | reverse complement strand
TGGCAGCAGGACCTCAAGGACCCGAAGGAGTTCCTCGAGACCGTGAAGGTGGACCTCTTCACCGACGAGGTCTTCGTCTTCACGCCCAAGGGCGACGTGCGCTCGCTGCCGCGCGGCGCGACGCCGGTGGACTTCGCGTACGCCATCCACTCGGACGTGGGCAACCGGTGCGTGGGCGCGAAGGTGAACGGGAAGATTGTTCCCCTGCGCTACAAGCTGAAGAACGGCGACACGGTGGAGGTGCTCACCAGCCCGCAGCAGCACCCGTCCAAGGACTGGCTCACCTTCGTCAAGACGAGCCGCGCGCAGCAGCGCATCCGCGGCTTCATCAAGCAGCAGCAGCGCGACAAGAGCCTGCAACTGGGCCGCGAGCTGACGGACCGCGAGTTCAAGCGCTTCCAGCTCAACTTCAACAAGCTGCTCAAGTCCGGCGAGGTGAAGAAGGTCGCCGAGGAGCTGGGCTTCCGAATCGAGGACGACCTGCTGGTGGCCATCGGCTACGGCAAGGTGACGCCGCAGCAGCTGGTGCATCGCCTGGTCCCCGAGGAGAAGCGCCACGAGGCGGAGGCCACGCCCCGAGGCGAGGGCTCCGGCAACGGCGCGCCCGCGGGCGCCAGCTCCATGCTGCCCGGCCTGTCCCGCGTGACGGACCTGGCCAAGCGCCTGGTGGGCCGCAGCAACCGCAGCGGCGTGCAGATTGGCGGCGTGGACGACGTGCTCGTGCGCTTCGGACGGTGTTGCAACCCCGTCCCTGGCGACCCCATCGCCGGCTTCATCACCCGGGGACGGGGAGTGACGGTGCACACGGTGGGCTGCGAGAAGGCGCTCGCGACGGACCCCGAGCGGCGCGTGGACGTGAGCTGGGATGTGAAGGGGGACTTCAAGCGCCCCGTCACCCTGCGCGTGCTGACGGCGGACCGCACGGGCCTGCTGGCCGACATCTCCAACATCTTCTCGAAGAAGGGCGTCAACATCTCCCAGGCCAACTGTCGGGCCACGGGGGATGACCGGGCGGTCAACACCTTCGAGGTCATCATCTCGGACCTGAAGCAGCTCACGGACCTGATGCGCACCATCGAGCGCTTGAGCGGCGTCTACTCCGTGGAGCGAATCTAATCCGCCGCCTTTCGTGCTAGAGCGCCCGGGAAATCCGGTGGCCCGTCTCTGGAGGGCCACCCCAACCCTCGAGGTGCGCTCCATGGCTCGGAAGACCCTTCACTCGGACCAGGCTCCCAAGGCCATTGGCCCGTACTCGCAGGCGGTGCAGGTGGACGCCGGGAAGCTGACCTTCCTGTCCGGGCAGATTCCCCTGGACCCCGCCACCATGGAGATGGTGCAGGGGGACGTCGTCGCCCAGGCGGAGCGGGTGATGCTCAACCTGCAGGCCGTGCTCGCCTCGGGCGGGCTGGACTTCAGCCACGTGGTGCGCTGCACCATCTTCCTCACGGACCTGGGTGACTTCGCCAAGGTGAATGAGGTGTACGGCCGCTACTTCACCGGATCGCCCCCGGCCCGCGCCACCGTGCAGGTGTCCGCGCTGCCCCGTGGCTCCAAGGTGGAGATCGACGCCATCGCCGTCTCCTGAGGCGTCGCTCCTCCGCTGTGCAAAGCAAGAGGCCGCCGGACCTTGTCGGTCCGACGGCCTCTGGTGCTTCAGGGCTTCGGAAGAAGCAGCCCGGTGGAGCGGATTACTTCCCGTCCGCCGCGACGGCGCCGGCTTTCTTCAGCTCCTCATCGATGACGCGCTTGAAGGCGTCCAGCGGCTGGGCGCCCACGAGCGTCCGGCCGTTGATGAAGAACGTCGGGGTGCCGCTGGCGCCCAGGCGGGAGCCCTCGGCGGCGTCCGCGTCGATCTGCGCCGCGAACTTGTTCTCGTCCAGCGCGGCCTTGAACTTGCCGACGTTCAGGTTCAGCTCCTGCGCGTACTTCTCCAGGGACGCGCGGTCCAACGCGCGCTGGTTGGCGAAGAGCTTGTCGTGCATCTCCCAGAACTTGCCCTGCTCGTGCGCGGCCAGCGCGGCGGCCGCGGCGGCCTTGGCGTTGGCATGCATGGGCAGCGGCTGGTTCTTGAAGGCGACCTTCACCTTGCCGCCGTACTGGTCCTCAATCTGCTTGAGCGTCGGGACGACGCGGCTGCAGAAGGGGCACTCGAAGTCGGAGAAGGCGATGATGGTGACGGGCGCGTTCTTCGGGCCCTTCACCGGGGCGTTGCCGACGTCCACCTTCTGCACGGGCGGCTCGGCGGGGGCGGCGCCCGGCGCAGGCGCGGCGGGGGCCTCGGCGACGTTCTGCGCGTTCAGCTTCGCGTACAGCTCCTCGGCCTTGGTGCCGGAGGCCAGCAGCTTGTCGGCCTTGGTGATCTCCTCGTCGATGAGGCGCTTGAAGGAGTCGAAGGGCTGCGCGCCCACCAGCTCACGGCCGTTGACGAAGAACGTCGGGGTGCCACTGGCGCCCACGGCGCTGCCGGCGGCGCTGTCCGCCTCCACCTTCGCCTTGAACTTGCCGCTGTCCAGCGCGGCCTTGAACTTGGCGACGTTCAGCCCCAGCTCCTGCGCGTACTTCTCCAGGGAGGCCCGGTCCAACGCCTTCTGGTTGGCGAAGAGCTTGTCGTGGAACTCCCAGAAGCGGCCCTGCTCGTGCGCGGCCTCGGAGGCCTCGGCGGCCAGCTTCGCGTTGGCGTGGAAGGGCAGCGGCTGGTGACGGAACACCACGCGCACGTCCTTCGGGTAGTCCTTCTTGATCTGCGCCAGCGTGGGGCCGGCGCGGCTGCAGAAGGGGCACTCGAAGTCGGACCACTCGACGATGGTCACCTTGGCGGTGGCGGGACCGAAGGCGGCCGCGTCGGCCGGCACGTCGATCTTCTTCACGGCCGGGGCCTGCTGCTGCGGGGCCGCCTTGGGGGCGGCGCGCTCGGCGCCCTTCTCGATGATCTTCGCGTAGACTTGGCTGGCGGGAACGCCGCCCTTCACCAGGGCCTCCGCCTTGCCCATCTCCTCGTCGATGAGGGCCTTGAAGTTGTCGATGGGCTGCGCGCCGGAGAGGAAGCGGCCGTTGATGAAGAAGGCCGGGGTGCCGCTGGCGCCGAGCTGGCTGGCCAGGGCCTGGTCCTTCTGGATGGCGTCAGCCAGCTTGGGGTTGGTCAGGTCCGCCTTCCATTTGTCCAGATCCAGACCAATCTCCTGCGCGAACTGCTGCAGGGACGCGTCGTCGAGCTTCTTCTGGTTGGCGAAGAGCTTGCCGTGCATCTCCCAATACTTGCCCTGCTCACCGGCCGCGAGGGCGGCGAGGGCCGCCGGCTTGGCGCGGGGGTGGAAGGACAGCGGGTTCTGGCGCATCACCACGCGCAGCTTCTTGCCGTAGTCCTCTTCCAGCTTCTCCACCGTCACGTTGGCGCGGCTGCAGAAGGGGCACTCGTAATCCGAGAACTCCACAATCGTGACAAGGGCATCGGCGCTACCCCGAGTGGGGGAGCCTTCGATGGGAACCTTGAACACGGTGGGGTCCACCGGACGGCGCGCGGCGGGGTTGGCCTGACCAGCAGCTTGCGCGGCGGGCTTGGCATCAGTCTTCGAGGACGGGCCGCTGTACACACGGCCGCCAACGAAACCAAGCACCAGGCCGACCAGCAGGGCCACGATGATATTGGGCTTCATGGGTGGGTTCTGCTCCTTCGCCATAGGTCCGACTCCGGCCCCGAGCGTGGATGTACGAGAAAGATTGAGAGGGCCGGGGTACTTAACAGAGGGATTTCCAGACACGCAAGCCGAGTGGAGGCGTGCTCCGCTCGTCAAACAGTCCCCTCAGGGGCCCGGAAACTGGGCGCTTCTCGGAAAAATTCCGCACGCTCGGATCTGCGTGGTGTCAGAGAGAACAAACCCATGGAGAACGCAGTACGTGTGGACACCTCTGGGGCGTATTGCCCCATGCCCATCCTGGAGATCGCCAAGGTGATGCGGCGTCTGCCCGCAGGGGCCCTGGTGGAGCTCATCTCCACGGACCGGGGACTGGAGGCGGATCTGCCCGCCTGGTGCGAGGCCACGGGCCACGAACTCGTCCGCCTGGAGCGCCGGGGGACGAGCTACGTGGGCTGGGTGCGCAAGGCGGGCTGAGTGGCCCGCGCTAGAGCAGTTGGAGGACGCGGTCCTCGAGGCGACGGCCCCGACTGATGCCGAGGATGAGCACGCCGCTCTGGAGCAGGTGCGCGACCACGCGGCTGATGACCACCTCCGGCTTCGCCTGACCGCCGAAGCGCACCACGAGGATGCTCTCGCCCTCCATGCGCGCGTCGGTGACGTCGGGCAGGGTGGTCAGCTCCGGGGGGATGACCGTGCCGCTGGCAATCTGGACGCGGAACTCCGCGCCCTGGCCCGTCAGCTCGGACATGGAGCCCGCCTGCGCCAGCGTGCCCTTGTCGAGGATGGCCGCCGCGTCGCACAGCTCCTCCAGCTCCTGGAGGTTGTGGCTGGAGACCACCACCGTCTGTCTGCCCTTCATGTCCTTGATGACCTGACGCACCTGCGCGGCGATGCGCGGGTCCAGGCCCGCGGTGGGCTCGTCCAGCAGCACGAGGGGAGGGCGGCCCATCAGCGCCTGCGCCATGGCCGTGCGCTTGGCCATGCCGTGGCTGAGCGCCTGCGTCTGGACCTTCCAGGCGTCCATCAGGCCCACCTGCTCCAGCGCCTCACGGGCCTCGTTCTCCGGCGTGGCCAGGCCCGACAGCTTCGCCCAGTACGTCAGGAGCGCGCCCACCTCCCAGCCCGGAGGCAGCACCGCGTCCTGCGGCAGCGCGCCCACGCGGCCCTTGAGGGCCCCGGGCGTGGAGGGGTCCACGTCCATGACCGTGAGCGTGCCCTCGGAGGGATAGAGATAGCCACACATCATGGAGAAGGTGGTGGTCTTGCCGGCGCCGTTGGGGCCGATGAGTCCATACACCGCGCCTCGGGGCACCGAGAAGCTCACGCCGCTGACGGCGACCTTGGGGCCGAAACGCTTGGTGATGCCGAACAACTCAATCGCCAGGTCGCTCACAGGTCCCTCGCGCGCAGGGCGCCGTAGGCCCCCAAGAGAAAGAGGGTGGCGAAGGCCGCGTAGGCCGCGCCGCTGACGCCGAACTCGGTGATTTTCGGGTGCAGCAGGTCCCCCGCGTAGTTGGAGGGAGACAGGTAGCGCAGGAAGCGCAGCGAGCCCGTCTCTCCCGAGGCCCGGCCCACCGTGTCCATCAACCAGAAGACGAACAGGAGGATGAAGTTGAAGACCAGGCTCACTCCGGGCGTGCGGAAGACGCTGGAGCACAGCGTCGTGAGGGCCACGTACGCCAGCGAGAAGACGATGGCGGCCAACCAGAACTTGAGCAGGTTGAGGCTCAGCGCGGCGAAGCCGAAGTCCGGGTTGGCGATGCGCGCGTAGATGAAGATGGCCAGGTCGATGACGAGCACCAGCCCCACCAGCAGCGCCGCCTGCGTCAGGAACTTGCCCAGGAGCACCGAGGAGCGTCGCGCCCGCACCGTCAGGTAGCGCATGGAGCGGGGGGCCACCTCGCCGCTGATCTGATCAAACCCCATCAACGCGACGTACGCGGGCAGGAAGAAGAGGGTGACCTTGAAGACGAGCAGCACCTCGATGGGGACCTGCGCGAGCGCCTCCATCATCGCGCTGTCGTTGCTGGTGAGGAAGCCCAGCACGCCATTGCGCGTCTCCTCCATCATCCTCGCGGTCGACTCCGCGTCGGCGCCGGCGCCGGCCAGCCGCTCGTTCATCGTCGTGCGCAAGTCACTGGTCAGCTTGCCAATCACCAGCAGCACCAGCGCGGAGAACATGCTGTAGAGCCCGAGCAACACCACCGCGCGACCACTGCGCACGGCCCGGCGGAACTCGGCGCCCCAGATGACCAGGGTTTCTTTCAGTCCGTCCAAAGTGTGGGTGACCCTATCGGACTTGCACACTCCGCCGCCAAGTTTCTGACAGGAGCGGCAACCAGGCGGACGGGGAAGCGTCCGTGGACAGCGAGCTTCCAGCCGGTAGGATTCGCGTGCTGCTCCCGCCCCTCAGCCCCCTCGCGCCGCACATGACGATTCGCCGCCGCCTCCTGTCCGCCGCAGCGCTGCTTCCCCTCGCCCTGTTGCTGGGGGCCCAAGAACCGGTGCCGGGAGGCGCCTCCGCGGAGGCGTCGGCCGCCAGTGACTCCGGCGCCGTGGCTCCCGGAACGGTGCTCCCAGGGAAGGACTCCCTCGCGGTTGCCTCCGGAGCCGAAGGCGTCGCCCAAAGCGTCGCCGACGGGGGCGCGGACGCGGGTCATGCGCCGGGGGCCCATGCCGGTGGTGGAGGCACCCTGGCCTCGCCCACTTCCATGGGTGGGGAGGATGGGGGGACGCGCCCGGAGGCCGATGCGGTGGCGGCCGCGGCGGTGCAGGGTGGGACGGACGCGGGGCTGGCCACGCTGGTGACGGTGCCGGGGCTGGTGCCTCCCGCGCCGGTGCCCTCGCGACTGACGGCTCCGCCCATGGCGAAGCTCCAGACGATGCCTCGCGCCGCGGACCTGCTGGCCCGGGCGAAGCTGCAGGGCGAGCGGCTGGTGGTGAAGGAGAAGGACGGCCACACGCGCGCGCTCACCGTGGACCCGGTGCTCCAGGCCTCGCTGACGAAAATCCTGCGTGACTACGAGGTGCCGTATGGCGCCGCCGTGGTGCTGGAGCCCTCGACGGGGCGGGTGCTGGCGCTCGCGGAGCACTCGCAGGCGCAGCCGGAGCTGCGTGGACTGCCCTATCGCGCGGTGTTCCCCGCCGCGAGCATCTTCAAGATCGTCACCGGCAGCGCGCTGCTGGAGGCCGGTGTCACCCCGACGATGGAGGAGTGCTTCCACGGCGGCAAGCGGCGGCTCACCGAGAAGCACCTGGAGGACAGCGAGCGCGATGGCGCCTGCTATTCGCTGGCGCTCGCGATGGGCAAGAGCGCGAACGTCATCTTCGCCAAGCTGACGCAGAAGCACCTCAGCGCGGACACCCTGCGTCGCATGGCCGCGCGCTTCCACTTCAACCGCGAGATTGACTTCGTGGTGCCCACGGACGTGTCGCTCGCCGCCGTGCCGGAGGATGGCTTCGCCCTGGCCAACACGGGCGCGGGCTTCGGGGACGTCTATATGTCGCCGCTCCACGGTGCGCTGGTGGCAGCGGTGGCCGCCAATGACGGGCGGTGGGTGGACCCCGTGCTGGTGGAGCCGGAGCAAGGCTCGCTCTTGCCTCCCGAGGGCGAGCGCGTGCTGACACCCGAGGCGGCCAAGGCCTTGACGGACATGCTGGAGGCGACCGTCACGCATGGCACCGCGCGCGGCATCTTCCGGGAGCGCAACTTCCGCGTGGACAGCGCGGCGGGCAAGACGGGCACGCTCGCGGACCGCAATCCCTTTCGGGACTACTCGTGGTTCGTCGGCTTCGCGCCCCGGGACAACCCGCGCGTCGCCGTGGCGGCGCTCATCGTCAATGACCCGAAGTGGCGCATCCGTGGCACGTGGCTGGGCCGCGAGGCGCTGCGGCTCGGACTGGAGCGAGTGCCCGCGCCCGTGGAGCTGACCGCGCCGGCCTCGGCGGCGGGCAAGCACTGAGCGGGTGGGAGGCTCGCGCCGCTACCGAGCGGTGAGCTTCACCAGCCCCATGTCCACGAAGCCGTGGAAGAACTTCAGCGCGTCCAATTCCTGCAGCGGCGACACGTTGACGATGGCGGCGATGTCGCGGCGGCCGTCGACGCGTGAGAGCAGGTAGCGCTCGGGTGCGGTGAGCTGGAGCGTCTTCAGGTGCGCAGGCGCCACCTGGAGCGCAGGCACCTTCGAGGCATCCAGCAGCTCCCGGCGCAGCTCCTTCAGCAGCTTCTCCTGCGCCGTCTTCAACAGCGCCGCCGAGCGGGATGACGGGGACATCTCATGCGCCTGCCGCGCCAGGGCCTCGCCGTCGCGCACGTTGCCCGCATCGATGAAGAGCTGGGCCGCCTGGAGCACCTCGTCGGATGACGACTCCGAGCCGATGACGCCCGTGTCCTCCGGCTTCTCCTCCTCAATCACCGCGGACGTCACGGGCACCGGGGCCTCGTCCGACACCTTCACCGCGTCCAGCCGGTAGAGCGCGTACAGCCGCTGGTAGAGGAAGAAGTCCGTGGCGTGAAGCGCCCGGGCCAGCCCGTCGATGCTCAGGCCGTCCTGGATGAGCTGGACGATTCGCTCGTCCATGCTGCCGGGCTTGCGCTCGGGCAGCTTGCGTTCATCCACGGACAGCCGCACCCCTCCCGAGGGAAACACCGCGCGGATGGCCTCCCACGCCGTCTCCCGGAACTCGCCCTCGCGGTGGATGTCCATCAGGTCCACTTCCACGTCGAGGCCGGCGATCTCCGGGGCCGTGTCCGACGCCTCGAAGGTGAACTCGCCTTCCCGCCAATGGAAGGCATCCAACATCATCTCCCGGAACTTGTGGCTCAGCGTCGAGCGCGCCGTCGCCTCCTGCACCACTCCCATCGTCACCAGCACCTTGCCCAGGAAGACCCGGGTCTGGGCCTGAGTGCTGAACGCCTTCTCCAACTGGGCCTCCGTCACGTGCCCCATGGTGATGAGGAATTGACCGAAGTACTCCCGCGGCTGATTGGAGCTGGCGCAAATCACCTGGCCATCGCGGAGGACCCATTGCTTGCGGACCTCCCCACGCTCCACCTTCAGCGAGCCGGTGGCTCGACGGTTCCCGAGGTAGACGACGAGGTCCTTGAGGGGCATCGTCGGTAAGTCACCAGTCAGACCGCGCATCGACCGTCCATCCTGCCCGCCATGAGAGTCGAGATCTACTCGAAACCCAAATGCTCCCTCTGCGACAAGGCAGCCGACGTCGTGGACGCCGTCCGCGCTCGCATCCCCTTCGAGCTGAGGCTCATCTCCATCCTGGAGGACCCGGCGCTCTTCGAGCGGTGGCGCTACGACATCCCCGTGATCGTCATCAACGACGTGCCGGCCTTCAAACACCACGTCACGGAGGCCGAGCTGGAGGCCCGGTTGCGTGAGGTCCAAAGTGGCATGTCCATTGCTAAAACCGGTGCCCAAGATGGGTAGCCGAGTGCCCTTCCCTTGGAATTCCGGGGGGATGAAGAGAGCGGGGAGGGGCTGGGGACTGTAATTCCGGGCACGTGCCGGGGGAGTGGTGGAGAAAATTCTGGTGGGGAGGCTGACGTGGTGGGCGTGAGACGCAAGCGGGTGGGGAAGGCGGCGCAGCCGCCCACCGTGCTGCTCATCGAGCCGCGGGCGGACGACCTGGAGCGGACCCGGATGCTCCTCGGGGAGGCTGGCTTCCGGGTGGTTCCGGTGACGCGCTTCGATGCGGCGGTGCCGCTGTTCGAGGTCATCCGCCCGGACGCGGTGCTGCTGGCGGTGCAGGCGCCGGACTATGGCGCCGTGCAGGTGGCGAGGAGGCTGCGGCAGATCAGCCGGGGCACCGTGCCACTGCTCTACATGGTGGACCCGCACGACGTGGGGGCCTACCAACACTGTCTGGAGAAGGGGCAATGCGTGGACGTGGTGCCACGCTCGGGCAGCGGCTCGGAGCTGGCGGTGAAGCTGCACGCGCAGCTGCGGCTGAAGGCGGCCGTCCTGAGGGCGGCTTCGGGTGAGGAAGAGGACACGGCGCTGGCGCTGCATGACCCGGTGACGGGCCTTTACAACAAACCGTTCCTGCTCTCGTTGCTGGGGCTGGAGGTGCGCCGGTGCGAGCGGTATGGCGGGAGCTTCTCCGTCATCTCCGCGGAGGTCGGAGGCTGGAGCGCGATGCGCAAGGAGTACGGGCGCGGCATGGCGGAGCGTCTGCTGGTGTACAGCGCGGTGGTGCTGGGGCAGACGGTGCGGGAAGCGGACGCGGTGGCCCGGGTGGGCGACTGCCAGTTCGCGTTGATGTTGCCGGGGACTCCGGCGGAGGCGGTGCCGGTGATGCTGTCGCGGGTGGCCGCGCGCTTCGAATCGGCGCGTTTCCAGGTGGACGGTCGGGTGGTGCGGACCACGGTGGAGCTGGGGGCGGTGAGCTTCCCGGACACGGTGGGGACGCCTCAGCAGCTTTTGAACGCGGCGCAGCAGGACATGCGGCGCACGCGTGAGTTTCGTCGGATGACCGGGTCCATGGCCCGGCTCTCGGTGTGAGGATGGGCGGAGGTTCGATGCAGAGGGCGAGCGGAGGCGAGGGGATGGATCGGATCGCGGTGCTGGTGGTGGATGACGAGGAGTCGGTTCGCACCTTCATGTCCGAGTTGCTCGGCAGCGCGGGCTATCAAGTGCGCTCGGCGGGAAGCGGCGCGCAGGCGCTGGAGATGCTCGCGGGGGGCTCGTTCGACGCGGTGTTGCTCGATGTCGTGATGCCGGAAATGAGTGGCCTGGAGGTGCTGCGTCGCTACCGGGCCCAGGGGGGCAATGCCCCGGTCGTCGTCCTCAGCGGCCTGACGGGCGCGGATGACGCCGTGCGCGCCATGAAGATGGGCGCCACCGACTATCTGTCGAAGCCCCTGGGCAATGACGAGCTGCAGGATGCCCTGGCCCGCGCGCTCGGCACGCGCGTGCCGGACCGTCAGGTGGTGGCTCCGCCCCCGGCGCCGCGTCCGGCGGCGGACCCGGCGGGGGATGCCCGGGTGCTCATCTCCTCGTCTCCGTCCATGCGACGGGCACGGGCGCTGGTGGAGCGCATCGCGAACGAGAACGTCCCGGTGCTGCTGCTGGGCGAGTCCGGCACCGGCAAGGAGGTCATCGCGCGTGAAATCCATGCGCGCAGCCAGCGTCGCGGTCGGCCGTTCATCAAGGTGAACTGCGCGGCGCTTCCCGGCGAGCTGCTGGAGAGCGAGCTGTTCGGCCATGAGCGCGGCGCCTTCACGGGTGCCACGGCGGAGAAGCCCGGCAAGTTCGAGCTGGCGGACCAGGGCACCATCTTCCTGGATGAGATTGGCGAGATGGCCATCCGCCTCCAGGCCAAGCTGCTCCAGGTGCTCCAGGACGAGGAGTTCTTCCGCGTCGGTGGCAAGAAGAGCGTCCGCGTGGACAGCCGCGTCGTCGTGGCGACCAACCGCGACCTCGAGAAGGAGATCGCGCTCGGCAACTTCCGCGAGGACCTCTACTACCGCCTCAACGTGGTGGCCATCCGCCTGCCGCCCCTGCGTGAGCGGCGTGAGGACGTGGTGCCGCTGACGGACCACTTCCTCAAGAAGTACGGCCGCCAGTACATCTCCGGAATCTCGGAGCTGCCCACGGAGGTCCTCCAGGCCTTCGCGGACTACGACTGGCCGGGCAACGTGCGCGAGCTGGAGAACATGGTGCGCCGGCTGTGCGTGCTGAAGGACCCGACGCTCGTGCTCGACGAGCTCAACGCGGCGGGCCGCTCTCCGGCGAGCGCGCCGCACCTGCCCACGTCGTACGGCGGTGACGACAGCGGCTACAACCACCGCGCGGTGGAGGAGCACGTCCGCGCGCCCGCGTCCTCGTCCGTGCAGGTGCTGGAGATGCCCTCGCGCAGCGTGTCTCCCACGACGGCGGCGGCGCACACCCAGGCGCATGCCGCCGCGGTGATGGAGCCGATGAACTCGGTGATTCCGGCGCCGCGCTACATCAATCCGTTCGACGTGCCGCAGCCTCCGCCTCCGCCGCCTCCGGCCGGGGAGCCGTCGCTGAAGGACATCGGCAAGCGCGCGGCGATGCTGGCCGAGCGCGAGGCCATCCTCGCCATGCTCCAGCGCACCGCGTGGAACAAGCGCCGCGCGGCCGGCAAGCTGCGCATCAGCTACAAGGCGCTGCTCTACAAAATCAAGGAGTGTGGAATCATCGACCCGCGCTCCAGCGCGGAGCTGTAGCCCGACGTCACGGCTTGCCATCGCCCCCCGGATTTCGCTATCGCGGGGGGCATGACAACCCCCCTCGTCCTCCTGGGCTCTGGTTACACGCTGACGCGTCTGGCGGTGGCCCAGGCCCGGGCGGGGCGCGAAGTGCTCGCGTCGACGCGCGACACCGCCCGACGCGAGGAGCTGACCCGCGCGGGCGCCCGCATCGCCTCGCTGGAGGACGCGCTCCTCCAGACGCAGGGCGCGCACGTGGTCGTCTCCGTTCCTCCCGAGGCGGGGCTCGATGGCGCCATCGCCAGCGCGCTCGCGGCCCGGCCTCCCGCGCGGCTCATCTACCTGTCCTCCACCGGCGTCTATGGCAGCGCCCGCGGCGCGGTGGACGAGGACACGCCGGTGGATGTCACCTGGCCTTCGTCGCTCCCCCGGCTGGAAGCGGAGTCGCGCTATCTGCCGCTCGGCGCCATGGTGCTGCGCATCGCGGGCATCTACGGCCCCGGGCGCGGCGCCCACTCGCGGCTGCTGTCCGGCAACCTTCGCCTGCCGGAGAAGGGAGGGCGCATCTCCCGCGTGCACGTGGACGACCTGGGCGCGGCCATCCTCGCGGCGCTGGAGCAGGGCGCCCCCGGAGCGCTGTACTGCGTGGCGGATGACCGGGCCGCTCCCTTGGAGGAGACCGTCACCTGGCTGGCGCATCGGCTGGCCATGTCGGTTCCGCCGCGGGTGCCGCTGGAGACGCTGCACGAGTCCCTGCGGGGAGACCGCGCCATCTCCAACGCGCGGCTCAAGGACCTGGGCTGGCTGCCGCGCTACCCGGACTTCACCGTGGGCTTCGCCGCGGTGCTGAAGGAAGAGGGCCGCACGAGCGGGGAGGGCGACATCGTCATCCGCCCGGTGTTTCCCGACGAGGTGGAGGCCTTCCGGGCGATGCGGCTGCGTGCGCTGACGGAGCACCCCGAGGCCTTCGGGTCCTCGTTCGAGGAGGAGTCCCAGTTCGCGCTGGAGGTGTTTCGCGGGCGGCTGGAGGTGACGGATTCGCAGCGGTTGCTGGGCGCCTACGACGGGACGCGACTGGTGGCGATGGTGGGCGTGCGGCGGGAGCCTCGGCTCAAGACGGCGCACAAAGCCTTCGTCTGGGGCATGTACGTGGCCGAGGAGGCGCGCTCTCGCGGGGTCGGCCGACGATTGCTCGCCGCCATCCTGGCCGAGGGCCGCAAGCTCCCCGGCGTCGAGCAGCTCCTCCTGGCCGTCGTCTCCGGAAACGCCGCCGCCCACACCCTGTACCGGTCCGTCGGCTTCCAGACATATGGCGTGGAGCCCCGCGCCCTGAAGATCGGCGGGGCCTACGTCGACGAGGAGCTGATGGTCCTCACGCTCTGAGCCGGCCTCCAGGCCCACATCGTCGCACCCGGCATGGCGCTTCGAGTCGGACCCTCGACGTCCGGTTTGTTCGCGCCACCTGGGTCTGGCGGGTGACAGATCCACGACGCCCGGGTGTTCCAGGCAGCGGAGGACGCGGCGGTGGCCTGGATGCATGGCCGCGCTGACCGCGTTGGAGGCTTCGTGAGCATGGCCCTGTGCACCCCTGACTGGCAGCTGGAGCGAATCGCCCTGGGCGAGCTGCCCTCGGACGCGCTCACCGCCGCCCGCGCCAAGCTGGAGCAGGAGCCGCACGGGCTCGCGCGCCTGGCCCGGCTGGAGACGGACTCGGCCGAGACGCTGGCCCGCCACCCGCCCGAAGCGGTGGCCCGGGAAGTGGCCCGTCGGCTGCGGACCTCCGCGCGCATCAAGGCCCACGCGGCGCGGCAGCCGGAGAGCCAGGGCTGGCACGGGCTGTCCATGGGCATGCCGGTGGCCGCGTGCCTCGTGCTGCTGTTCCTGTCCACCCAGCAGGAGCTGGCCGTGGAGCCGCCCTCGCTGATGCCCGTGCGTGTCGAACTGATGGAGACGGTGGGCATCAAGGGCGATGCGCGGCTCATGGTGTATCGCCAGGACGAAGGCGAGCCGGAGCTGCTGTCGGACCACTCGCCCGCACGGCGAGGTGACCTGCTCCAGCTCAGCTATATCGCTGGAGGCCGCCGCCACGGCGTGGTGGTCTCCGTGGACGGACGAGGCGCGGTGACGCTGCATCACCCCACCACCCTGGTGGGACCCACGAAGCTTCAGTCGGGAGACGCGGTGTCCTTGACGCATTCCTATGAGCTGGACGATGCCCCGGGGTTCGAGCGCTTCTTCCTCGTCACCGCGGATTCACCGCTGGATGTGAGCAGCGTGCTGGAGGCAGCGCGCCTGCTGGCCCGTCACCCCACCGAGGCAAGCACCCGGCCGCTCCCGCTTCCGGGTACCCTGGCCCAGACATCCTTCACGTTGGAGAAGGTGCCGTGATGCCGCGGTCACTCCTGTTCCTGTCCCTGCTTCTTCCCTCGCTGGCCCTGGCGGCTCCCGCCACGCCCGCGCCCGTCGCCGTGCGTCGCTTCGCGCTGCTGGTGGGCGTCAACGACGGCGGCCCCGGCCGCGCGCGGCTCCGCTACGCCGTCACCGACGCGAGCTCCTTCGGCAACGTGCTGGAGGAGCTGGGCGGAGTGTTGCCGCAAGACCGGTTGATGATGCTGGAGGGAGACCGCGCGGCGCTGGAGCAGGCACTGGCGCGCTTCAAGGCCATGGTCGCCGCGGCGAAGTCGCCCGGCGCGCGCACCGAGGCGCTCATCTACTACTCGGGCCACTCGGACGAAGAGGGCCTGCTCCTGCACAAGGACCGCTTCGGCTACCGCGAGCTGCGCCAGGCGCTGGAGCAGCTCCCCGCCGACGTGCGCATCGCCATCCTCGACTCGTGCGCCTCCGGCACGCTGGCGCGACAGAAGGGAGGCGTGCGCCGTCCCGCCTTCCTCGTCGACACGTCCTCGGCCGTGCGTGGCCATGCCATCCTCACGTCCTCCTCCGAGGACGAGGTGTCGCAGGAGTCCGACCGCATCGGCGGCTCGTTCTTCACGCACAACCTGGTGTCGGGCCTGCGCGGCGCCGCCGACTCCACGGGCGACGGGCGCGTCACGCTCCACGAGGCGTACCAGTTCGCCTTCCACGAGACGCTCGCGCGCACCGAGCGCACGCGCGCCGGCGCGCAGCACCCCGCCTATGACATCGAGCTGGCCGGCACGGGCGAGCTGGTGATGACGGACCTGCGCACCACGTCCGCCGTGCTGGTGGTGGGCGAGGGTGTCGAGGGACGCCTCTACGTCCGCGACGAGCCCGGCCGCCTCGTCGTGGAGCTGAACAAGCTGGCGGGCCGCGCCACGGAGCTGGGGCTGCAGCCGGGCCGCTACACGGTGATGCGCGAGTCGCGCGGCGCCTCCTCCCAGGCGGTGCTGATGGTGGGCGACGGCGCGCGCACGGTGCTGGCCGATGCCGCCTTCGTGCCGGTGATGGGTGAGCTGACCGCAAGTCGCGGCGGTGCTCCGCTCGCGGGCGCGGGCTCGCAGCCGATGGTGATGCCGATGGACGGCTCGGGGCGCAGCTACCGCTTCCTGAACCTGGGGCTCGTTCCGAAGCTGCAGACCAACGACCTCTTCGGGGCGAATGGCGAGGTGGACAACACCCTCTCCGTGTCGCTGGGCGTGGCGAGCCTGGGGCGGCTGGATGGCTTCGCGATGGCGCTGGGGGGGAACTGGAACTCGGCCTCCATCCGCGGTGTGCAGATGGCCATCGGCGGCAACGTGGTGCGCGGCGCGGTGGATGGCATGCAGCTCGCCGTGGGCGGCAACTGGGCCAGCGGGCGGGTGGGCGGCATGCAGGCCGCGGTGGGCGTCAACGTCGCGCGACAGGGCGGAACGATGGGGCAGCTCGCGGTGGGCGCCAACGTGTCCAGCACGTCCATGTCCGGCATGCAGATGGCGGTGGGCTCGAGCTGGGTGGACGGCGACTTCGAGGGCTACCAGGCCGCGGTGGGCCTCAGCATGGTGCGCGGCAACATGTCAGGCGTGCAGATGGCCGTGGGCATGAACTGGGCCGACTCCACGCGCGGCGCGCAGCTCTCGCTCATCAACATGGGCGGTGACGTGGAGGGCATGCAGCTGGGCCTCATCAACATCGCCGGGAAGATGAACGGCCTGCAGCTGGGCCTCATCAACGTGGCGCAGAACATGGAGTCCGGCGTCCCGGTGGGCCTCTTGAACATCGTGAAGAACGGCCAGTTCCATGTCGAGGCGTACGGCAGCGACATCAACTTCGCCAACCTCTCGCTCAAGGTCGGCAGCCGCTACTTGTACACCACGCTCGTCGCCGGTGTGGGCTCGGTGACGGACTCGCGCGGCCCCAGCCACTGGACGATGGGCCTGGGCATTGGCGGGCACGTGCCGCTGACCGAGCGCCTCTTCTTCGACGTGGACGTGTTGACGAACAGCATCCACGAGTGGGGCGGCTCGTTCGAGGACAACCGGCTGTTGCACCAGGCCCGGTTGATGGCCGGCTTCCAGCTCGCCCCCCGCTTCGCCCTCATCGCGGGCCCTACCTTCAACGTGCTTCACACCACGGACGGTGAACCCGTCACCGCGCTGAGCCGGTTCTCCAAGACGACCGACCGGGACATCCTGTTCTGGCCCGGTGTCCAGGTGGGCCTGCGCCTCTGACGGGCCTCCCGGAGTGGAGCGGATGGCTCCCATCAGCCGGACGAACTCGTAGAACCCCAGAACGCCTTTCCACCGGGTGCTCCCCGGTGAGAGGCTGGCCGAACGGCCGTTGGCATGGCCGGGCAACCCTTGCCCTGGGGGCACGATGTCCAAGTTGCTGTTCGCGGCATTCAACGAGGGCGCCAAGCTCTCGATGACCGGCCAACATGAAGCCGCGATCTCCGCCTTCGACAAGGTCCTCGCCGTGGACCCGAAGCACTTCCCGGCCCTCACCGCCCGGGGCTCCTCGCTCGCCCTGCTGGGCCGCACCGAAGAGGCCCTGCGCTGCTTCGAGCGCGCCATCGAGGTGGACCCGTCCGCCGCGGACCCGCATCGCGACGCCGCCCTCTGTCAGCTGGAGCTGGGCGAGCCCGAGGCCGCCGCGGAGCTGATGGAGCGCGCCGTCCAGCTCAACGCGGACCCCGGCTACCGCGAGGCCTCCGCCATCGAAGTCTACGAGCGGGGCAACGCGCTGCTCACCCGAGGCCCTCGCCGCCCCGACAAGGCCCGCTACCGGCAGGCCCGCCACACCTTCGAGCTGGCGCTGGAGCTGTCCCCCGCCTACGTCGAGGCCGCCAAGGCCCTGGCAGACGTCTGGGAACACCTGGGCGACACCGCCCAGAGAGACCACTACGCCCAGCTCGCCCTGCGGCTGCGGCCCGTGACGGGCTGAGCAGACGGCGGGACGGGGGGACGCGCCCTCCGACGCGGCGACTGGCCCGTCTTCGCGAGGATGTTCCGCCTCGTGGACGCATCGCCCCGTTCCCGCTGTTACTCCTCCGCGCGGACGTTTCGCGCTATAATTCAAGATTAGTCCGACAACACCGCCCGGAGAACCCAGAAGATGATTGTCATGCTCGAGCCGGACTCCCCTGAGTCCGTGGTGTCCGCCGTCCTCCAAGTCGCCTCCCAGTACAAGGGCGTGACGCCCCGTCCCCACGTCATGGCGGGGGCTGAGTACACCGTGACGGAGGTCTACCTGCTGGGCCCCACGGCGCAGGTGCCGACGGAGGTCTTCGAGCAGATTCCGGGCGTGCGGCAGGTGGTGCGCGTGTCGCAGAAGTACCGCGTCATCGGCCGGCACAAGGGCCAGCGGGCGTCGACGGGCTTCGACTACAACGGCGTGACGTTCGACGAGAAGAGCGTGCAGTTGTTCGCCGGCCTGTGCGCGGTGGACACGAAGGAGAACGTGGAGTCGATGATGGCGGCGCTCGCGCGCTGCGACATCCGCACCACGCGCATGGGGGCGTACAAGCCGCGCACCAACCCGTACGAGTTCCAGGGCCTGGGCGCCGCGTGCCTGCCGTGGGTGTTCGAGTCCGCGGGCAAGCACGGCATCAAAGTCGTCGCCATGGAGGTGACGCACCCCCGGCACATCGACGAGATTCGCGACGCGCTGGAGCGCTCCGGCAACGCCACGGGCGTCATGCTCCAGGTGGGCACGCGCAACGCGCAGAACTTCGAGCTGCTCAAGTCCATTGGCCAGCAGCGCGTCTTCCCCGTCCTCTTCAAGCGCGGCATGGGAATCACGCTGGAGGAGTCCCTCAACGCGTGCGAGTACATCGCGAGCGAGGGCAACCCGAAGATTGTCTTCTGCCTTCGCGGCGTGAAGACGCACCTGGGCGACCCGCACCGCAACATGGTGGACTTCGCCCACGTGCCGGTGGTGCGCCGGCTCACCCGCATGCCCGTGTGCGTGGACCCGTCACACGCCATTGGCCGCGCGGACGCGCCGCCGGACGGCCTGCCGGACATCTTCCACTCCATTGGCCAGGGCCTCATCGCGGGCGCGTCCATGGTGTTGGTGGACTTCCACCCGCACCCGGAAGCGGCGCTGTGCGACGGCCCGCAGGCGCTGCGGCTGGAGCAGCTGGCGTCGCTCCAGCGCTACACGCAGATTGTCCGAGAGGCGTACCTGTCCGTCGTGAAGAACGGCGACGGCAGCCAGCCCACGCCGGCGTAGCGCTTCAGGCCACGCCGTAGCTGCCGAGGACTCGCAGGGTGATGCAGGCCGCCTGGGCGGCTTCCACCGCCTCGCGCACCCGCGGGTCCTCCAGCGCGCCGTCCACGTCCAGGCACCACACGTACTCCCACGCGCGGCGCTGAGGGCGGGACTCCAGGCGGGACACCTCCAGCCCCCGTCCGGAGAAGGCCCCCAGCACGCGGTACAGCGCGCCGGGCTCGTTCTGGACGGTGAAGGCCAGCGCCGTCTTGCGCCGCCTCCACGCGCGCGGCGGCGCGGCGCCCACGGTGATGAAGCGCGTGTGGTTGTCCGGCGAGTCCTCCACGCCTTCCTCCAGGACGGTCAGCCCATACAGCTCCGCGGAGACGCGGCTGGCGATGGCGGCCGTGCGCGGCGGGGCCTCTTCGGCGACCTTGCGCGCGGCGATGGCCGTGTTGGCCTCCGCCACCGGTTGGATTCCAAGCCGCCGCAGATAGCCCGCGCACTGCGCCAGCGCCTGGGGATGTGACAAGACTCGCTCCACGTCCTCCAGCGCGAGGCCCGGCGGCGCCACGAGGCAGTGGTGGATGCGCAGCGACAGCTCGCTGGAGACCTCCAGGTCATGCTCCAGGAGCAGGTCCACGTTCTCCGTCACCGGTCCACCCAGCGAGCTCTCCACGGGGAGCACGCCCGCGTCGGCGCGGCCCTCGGCGACCGCTTCGAAGACGGCGCGGAAGGTGGGGTAGGGGACGGCCTCCACCTCCGGGCCGTAGAGCGCGCGCAGCGCCTCCTCGCCGTAGGCGCCGTGTTCTCCCTGGAACGCGACGCGGCGTTGCTGGGACGACGGCTCAGCCATGGCTCCCCTCGGCGCGGCCGTAGGTGCCCAGCACGCGCAGGAACGACGTCAGCGGACGGATGTCCTCCAGCGCGGCCGTCAGCGGCGCGGAGGCGGCGTGGCCCTCCACGTCCACGTAGAAGCGGTACTGCCAGGGGCTGCCCGGGATGGGGCGCGACTCCAGCTTGCTCAGGTTGACGCCGCGCAGGGTGAGGCGCTGGAGCATCTCCCCCAGCGTGCCGGGCTTGTGCTCCAGCACCATCAGCAGGGACGTCTTGCACGGCACGCCCGGGGCCAGCGGCGTGGGCTCGCGGCCCACCTCCACGAAGCGCGTGTAGTCGAACTCCGGCTGCAGCCCTCGCGCGAGGACCTCCAGGCCGAAGCGCTGCGCGGCCGTCTCGCTGGCGATGGCGGCGACGGTGACGTCATTGCGCTCGCGCACCTTCTGCGCCGCGCCGCCCGTGTCGGCGTCCGGCACCGCGCGCGCCCACGGCAGCTTCTCGCGCAGGAAGGCCTCGCACTGGGCCAGGGCCTGCGGATGCGAAATCACCTCGCGCAGCCCCTCCAGCTTCGCGCCCGGCAGGCCCAGGAGCCGGTGGTCCACCTGGCTCACCAGCTCCGCGGTGATGACCACGCCGCCCTCGGCGAGCAAGTCGTACGTCTCGTTCATGCTGCCGGCGGTGGTGTTTTCAATCGGCAGCAGCGCCAGGTCCATCTCCCCGCGACGCAGCGCCTCCACCAGCTCTCGCGTGTGGTCGAACCCGGTGAGCAGCACGCCCCCGGCTCGGCCCGAGTAGCGGAGGCGCGCGGCCAGGTGGCTGTAGGAGCCCTCGACGCCTGGATAGCCCACGCGCAGCGGCGTCGTGTCCAGCCGCGTGACGAGCGCCTGCTGCCGCGCGACGGACATGTCGATGACCAGCCGCCAGAAGCGCTCCACCTCGTGCGGGTCCAGGCCGTGCTCGGCCGCGCGGGTGCGGATGCGGCGCAAGAGGAGGTCCTCGCGGCGTTGGTCCCTGAACGGCGCGGCCGTGGCCAGCTTGGAGCGGGCCACGTCATCCGCCAGGTCCATGCGGCGGCGGAGCGCGTCGAGAATCTCCTCGTCGATGTTCTCGATGGCCGTCCGCAGCGCGTCCAGGTCCAACGGTGACGTCATCGCGCGGTCTCCGCGAGCTCCCGGGACATGAGGTGATGCGCGCCGATTCCCGGCAGCTCGAACGGCTCACCATGCTGGACGAAGCCCAGCGAGCGGTAGAAACCCGAGGCCGTCGACCGCGCGTTACACCACAGTTGCGTGCCCCTCTGTGTCACGGCGTGCTCCATGCAGGCCTTCAGCAGGGCCGCGCCCAGTCCCTGGCCCTGTCGTCCCTGCTCCACGGCCATGCCCCGCAGGCGCCACGCGGTGATGGCCTTCAGCGCGTAAGGTGGCGGCTCCCGGTACAGGGAGGCCACTCCGAGCAGGCGGCCTTCCGCATACAGGCCCAGGTGGAGGGTGTCCTTGTCGTCATCCCCTGGATAGACGACGGCCTCGGGAGGCTGGTGGGGGCGAAGCACGGCGCGGCGCAGCCCGCGCGTCTCCGCGGCTGGAATCCGGCGGATTTCTGATGAGCTCACGAATTCGAGTATGCCGGTTTCCGACCTCGTGCGTCCTCATTCAGTGGAAGTCGTCGAGGAGGCCTTTGCACCGTGAAGGGTACCGCCATCCTGGAGGAGTCTGGAAATCCAGCGCGCGCCGTGGCCGCGTGGGATTTCGACGCGCTCCTGGAGGCGGAGCAGGCCGCGCTGCTGCGGTTGGCGCGGCGGCTGGTGTGGGACGGGGAGGAGGCGAGGGACCTGGTGCAGGCCGCCCTGGCTGATGCCTGCGAGAAGCGTCATTCGCTCAAGGACGCGAAGGCGGGCCCCGCGTGGCTGCGGCGCATCCTGGTGTCCCGCGCCATGGGCCACCTCAGACGGCGGCGCGTGTGGAACGTGCTGCGCGAGGCGCTGGACTGGGGCACGCCGCTGGCGCTCTCCCCAGAAGAACAGTTTGTCGGCGCGGAGAAGTGGCGCGCCCTGGGCCAGGCGGTGCGGGCGCTCCCCGCGCAGCAGTCCACGGCCTTCACGCTGCGCTACCTGGAGGGTCTGGAGTTGGATTCCATCGCGGAGGCCATGGGCATCGGACGCGGCACCGTCCGCATCCACCTGTATCGCGCGCTCAAGAAGCTCAAGGCCGGACAGGCCCTGGAAGGAGACACGCCATGAGATGCCACGACGTGGCCACCGTCCTCCTGGAGTCCTCGCCGCCGTGGACTCCGGAGACGCGGGCCCACCTGGAAGGCTGTGAGGACTGTCGCGCGCTGGCCCAGGGACATGCCTCGGCGTCCGGGCTGCGCCTGCCCCAGCCTCCGCCCCTGGCCCCGGTTCCTCGCGAGGCCGTGCTGCGCGAGGTGCGCCGTCGCAAGGTGCGCCGCCGTGTCCTCGCGGGCGCCGTCGCCTCCTGCTGTGTCGGCCTGCTGACGTGGCTGTCAGGCCCCGGCGCTCCGTCGCCCGCGCCTGATGCGTTCCAGGAAGAGCACGCCGAGGTGTTCGAGCCCGACACCGCGCCGCATCCCGAGCTGGGCCTGCGGCGCGCCGACGGGGCGGACGACGTCGACCTGGACTCCCTGGCGCGGGCCGTTCGCGCCGAGCGTGGCTCGCTGTCGTGGCTCGTCACGGAGGTGCGCGGCTACTCGCGCCGGGACGTGGTGGCCCGCGACGACACCTACAAACCTTTCGGGACGATGGCCGCCTGGCTGCGTCCCCCGGATTCCCGCGCGCTGGAAAACCCGCCGTTCCGAACGGCGGTCCTCTCATTCGAGTCACAGGAGTCGTTGCCATGAAGAAGACACGCGTCACCGCGCTGCTCACCGCCGCGCTGGCCCCGCTGCTGCTGTCGCCCATGTCCGCCCTGGCCCAGCCGGAGGAGGACTTCGTCGTCCACCGCGCGCCGCCCGGCGCCACCATGATTCGCGTCGGGCCTGGAGGAGACGCGCTTCCTCCCGGACAGTTCCCCGCCGCCGCCCACGGCATCCCTCCGCACCTGGTGGAGAAGCTCGGCGTGCCGCGCGAACTGGCGAAGCAGGTGCAAGAGCTGACGTTCGACGCCAACGAGGCCATCATCCCGCTGGAGGCGGACCTGAAGCGGGCGCAGCTCCAGCTCGAGCGACTGCTGAGCGCGGACTCCACGGACGAGAACGCCGTGCTCAAGCAGGTGGAGGAGGTGGGCCGCGCGGAGACGGCGGTGCGCCGCAACCGCCTGGGGTTGATGGTCCGCATCAAGAAGCTGCTGGGCCCCGAGCTGTGGCGCAAGCTGGAGGCGGAGATGGGCTCGATGCGCATCCAGAAGCGCATCGAGATTCGCAAGGGTCCTCCGGGAGACGATGGCCCCAGGACGCCTGCTCAGCCGCCTCCGCCGCGCAAGCCGTAGCGTTCCGGACAGACGCGGGCCCATTCGACTTGCCCCTCCAAGGTGTCGCGGATGGGCCCGCGTATCCTGGGCGCCATGGCCAACCCGCCGGACCATGAGCGTCAGCTGGAGGAGGATGCCGCCCAGCTTCAACGACTGGGCTACGCGCAGCAGCTCTTGCGCGGCATGGGCGGCTTCTCCAACTTCGCCGTCTCCTTCTCCATCATCTCCATCCTCACCGGAGCGGTGACGCTCTACGGCCACGGGCTGCGCTTCGGCGGGCCCATGGTCATGGGCGTGGGCTGGCCGCTCGTCGCCGTCATGACATTGGCGGTGGCGGCGAGCCTCGCGCAGCTCGCGTCGTCGTTCCCCACCGCCGGCGCGCTCTACCACTGGGCCGCGATGCTCGGTGGCCCCCGGGTGGGCTTCTTCACCGCGTGGCTGAACACCCTGGGCCAGTTCGCCATCACCGCCGGCATCGACTACGGCCTGGCCGAATTCCTCGCGGACATGCTCGGCTGGCCTCGCGAGCGCATGTCGGTGCTGCCCCTGTACGCGGCCATCCTCCTGTCCCACGCGGTGCTCAACCACGTGGGCGTGCGCGTCGTCGCGTGGCTCAATGACTTCTCCGCCTGGTACCACGTCGCGGGCGTGGCGGTGCTCATCGGCGCGCTCGCGCTGCTGGCTCCGAAGCAGGACGCAAGCTTCCTGCTCACGCGCTTCAGCTCGGAGACGCCTTGGTATGCCTATGGCTTCCTCATCGGCCTGTTGCAGGCGCAGTGGACCTTCACCGGCTACGACGCCAGCGCGCACATCTCCGAGGAGACGAGAGACCCCACGCGCAACGCCCCCTGGGGCATCTTCCTGTCCGTGGCCGTCAGCGCCGTGGCGGGCTACCTGCTCCTGGGCGCGGTGACGCTGGCCATCCAGGATTTGCCGACGACGGCCGCCGCGGCCAATCCGTTCCTGTACGTGCTGACGCAGGCCCTGGGCCCCGCGCTCGGCGGCGCGCTGGTATGGGTGGCCATTGGCGCCATGTGGTTCTGCGGCCTGTCCTCGGTGACGTCCAACTCGCGCATGCTGTTCGCCTTCGCGCGCGACAACGGCCTGCCCGCGTCGAAGTGGCTGGCCCAGGTGTCGCCGCGCTTCCGGAGCCCCGCCGTGGCGGTCTGGGTATCCGTGGCGGGCTCGGGCGTTGTCGCACTGTGGGCGGAGGCGTACGCGGCCATGGTGGCCCTGAGCACCCTGGCGCTCTACGCGTCATATGCCTTGCCCATCTGGGTGGGCTTGCGCGCCCGCCGCGCCGGGACGTGGTCCCACCGGGGGCCGTGGGACCTGGGCCGCGCGTCTCCATGGGTCAACGGCGTGGCGCTGGCGTGGAGCGCGGTGGTGATGGTGCTCTTCGTCCTGCCGCCC
>Ga0126314_10000311_pt1 | contig 24105 bp, 29 predicted proteins | sample Plot105B_FD_92535 | JGI IMG/M metagenome (GOLD analysis project Ga0126314, IMG submission 92535) | Serpentine soil microbial communities from UC McLaughlin Reserve, CA, USA - Plot105B | ecosystem: Environmental > Terrestrial > Soil > Grasslands | place: USA: UC McLaughlin Reserve, Lake County... | reverse complement strand
GTCGACATCACGAGCCCGGCGCCGTTCCCGAGCACGCCCACCTCGCCGTCGAGCTTCACGTACGTGACGTCCTTCTCGCGAGCAGCGCGTTCCTCCGGCGGATAGGCCTCGAGATCGCGCATCTCCGCGATGTCGGGGTGCCGGAAGAGCGCGTTGTCGTCGACGGTGAACTTCGAGTCGAGCGCGCGGACCTCGCGCGCCGACGTGACGATCAACGGGTTGATCTCGCACAGCATCGCCTCGCTGCCGACGAGTGCTGCGTACAGCTGCTCCGCGATCTTCGCGATCTGCTTCTGCTCGCTCGCGTCCTCGATGCCGGCGCCGTAGATCAGGCGCCGCGCCTGGTAGGGCTGGAAGCCTTCGAGCGGATCGACGTGCAGGCGCGCGAGGGCCTCCGGCCGCTCCGCAGCGACCTCCTCGATGTCGATCCCGCCTTCTTTCGTGAAGATGAAGAGCGCCTTCTTGTCGCCGCGGTCGAACGTCAGCGAGAAGTAGTACTCCCGCGCGATTTCCGACGCCTTCTCGACCCAGAGCTTCCGGACGACGTGGCCGTTGATGTCCATGCCGAGGATCGTGCGCGCCTGTTCCTCCGCCTGATCAGGCCCGTCCGCAAGCTTGATCCCGCCGGCCTTGCCGCGCCCGCCGGTCAGCACCTGCGCCTTGACGACGACCTGGCCCGCCAGCTCCTGCGCCGCGACTCGAGCCTCCTCCGGCGTCGTCGCGAGCCGCCCGTCGGAGACCGGGATGCCGAAGCGCCGAAAGAGCTCCTTCCCCTGGTACTCGTAGAGGTCCATGCGCGGCGGCGAGTGTATCCGCGCAAGGTCAATAGACTCGCGGCTGACACCCCGATCGGAAGGAGCCGCCATGAGTGACCGAACCTCACTGACCGACGAGGAGATCCGTACCGACGTCGCCGACGAGATCCGTCAGGAGACAGCCGACGCGGACATGGACGACACGGGCACCGACACGGACGACACTGACTCCGACTCCGACTCCGACGACACGGACGCCTAGCGCGCTCGAGCGCTGCATCGAGCCACTCGACGTAGCGGAGTTCCTCGAGGAGTACTGGGAGTGCAGGCCGCTGGCCGTCCCGCGCGACGAGGACGGTCGCTACGACGACCTCCTCTCGGAGCGTGACGTCGAGGAGCTCGTCTGCTCCGGCGGCCTGCGCCATCCCGGCTTTCGACTGGTCAAGGCCGGCGATCAGCTTCGCGTCCGCGACTACACGGTCGACGTCCCGTGGCGGCCCGTGCCATTCAGCGGGTCCGCCGACGTCGAACGCGTGCTCGCGGAGTGGGAGCGCGGCGCGACGATCGTTCTGCAGGGGCTCCACCTGACACGCCCGTCGATCGGCGCGTTCTGCCGGTCGCTCGAGGTAGCGCTGGGCCACCCGGCGCAGGCGAATGCCTACTACACGCCGCGCGCGGCGCAGGGCCTGCCCGTCCACCACGACACGCACGACGTCTTCGTCCTCCAGATTGCGGGCGAGAAGCGGTGGCTGGTCTACGAGCCCGCGCTTCAGCTGCCGCTGAAGGACCAGAAGTACTCCCCGGATCTCGGCGAGCCGGGAGCCCCGATCCACGACCGTGTGCTCCGGCCGGGCGACGTGCTCTACTTGCCGCGCGGCTGGCTCCACGAGGCTTTGACCTCCGAGACGGACTCGCTTCACCTCACGATCGGCGTCAACGTCGTCACCTGGCTGGACGCATTCAAGGCGGCGCTCAATGAGTTGCGCGATGACGTGCAATTCCGGCGTTCGTGGCAGTCGGGAAACGGGACAGACGACCTCGTCGAGGCGCTCAGGGCGCGCCTTGGCCCTGCCGACGTCTCCCGCCGCGCCCGCGAGAAGCTCGTGCGCTCGCGGCGGCCGATCCGCGACGGCCAACTCCGCCAGCTGCGTGCGCTGGACGGGCTCGACACGGAGACGGAGCTGGAGCGGAACTCGACGGTGCTCGCCGATCTCGTCGAGCGGAACGGCTCGATCGTCCTCGTCTTCGAGGGCCGCGAGCTGACATTTCCCGCCAACGTGCGCGAGGAGCTGGGCGCCGCGGCGGCAGCCGAAGATCGCTTCACAGCCTCCGGCCTACCGGGGTCGCTGGACGATGCCGGCCGGCTCGTGCTCGTTCGCCGGCTCGTCCGCGAAGGCTTCCTCCGGCTCAGCGAGGCCTAGCGACGTAGCGCCGCGGACGCTTCGCGGCGTCCGAGTTGCACGTCAGCTGCGTGAGCTCGCCGAGCTCTTCGGCGACCTCAACCTCGCGCGGCCCGACTGGGGTCCTGAAGGTGACGCTCCAACTCCCGTCGGTCCCGTCGACGCTCGTGAGCACAAGGTCGGCCAGGTCAGTCAGGCCCTCTTCGGCCCGGATCCGCCGCTCGGCCGCCTGGACGGCGAAGGGCCAGCACGAGCGTCCGCGGTAGTGCGCCAGCGAGATCTGACCGTCGAGGTACTCGTCGACGAGGCCGGGCACGTCGTCACGCCCGACGCGGCCGAAGTAGATGCCGTGGGGCAGGCAGACGACGTTGCCGGCGAAGCGGTCGCCGCCGATGTGCGTGCACTGCCACACGAACTCCTGCTCGAGCTGCTCGTTCAGGGCGTCGAAGAGGGGCCGGCCGTAGCGCGCGCAGCACGGGTCGTGCTTCCCGTGCGTGCATGCGAGGAAAAGCGGCTCCGTCACGCGCGTCGCCGCTCGCCAAGGGTCGACGTCGCGGAGATCCTCGTGGTGGGCGATCTCGAGCTGGGCCAGCTGCTCCTCGCCTTCGCGCGAGTCGGCAACGTAGACCCGGAGGCGCTGGTGGTGCCGACGGTCGGGGCGACGGATGAAGAGCAGGCGGCTCCATCGATAGGTAGACCGCAGCTCCCTCAGCCGCGCCTTGACCTGGTCGGACAGACCGCTTCCGACCAGGGCGTCGGAACTCCAGAGCCCGCGATACTCCACGAGCAGCCACCGGTCGATCCGGCTTGCCGTCGCGCCGAGCGGCTCGTCGTTCTCGCGCGAGATGTCGGAGCAGAAGGGCCGCGGCGGGCTCACTCGCTGCTGACGACGCAGATGATCTGTCCGATCTTCACGGGTTGACCGGCTTCGACCGACAGCTCCGTCACGCGCCCCGCGCGATGCGCTGTGATCTCGTTCTCCATCTTCATCGCCTCGACGATGCAGAGCACCTGGCCCGCCTCGACCTCGTCACCCTTGGCGACCTCGACGGCGAGCACCGTTCCCTGCATCGGGCTCACGACCGCGTCCTTGGCAGCGCCGTGGGCACCGCCGCCGGCGGCCCGCTCGCTGCGGCGGCGCGCGAGCTCGGCGTGAGGCGGTTCGGGGACGAGGAGCTTGAGCTCGTAGCGGCGTCCACCGAGCTCCGCGTGGACGTGTTCCTCGCGCAGCCGCCTGCCGCCGTCCGACCCCGCGGATACCGTAGTTGTCCGATGAGACAACTGATTCGCACGCTCGGCAAGCTCCTCCGACTCGACGACCCCGTGACACGTCTCGGCCGCGACGAAGCACGGGTGCTCGAGCAGCGCTCGGTGAAAGCCGAGCAGGGTCGTGACGCCGTCGATCCGGTATTCGTCGAGCGCGCGGAGCATACGCCTGCGCGCGTGGTCACGGTTGACGTCGTGAACGCAGAGCTTGGCAATCAGCGGGTCGTACAGACCGACGACCTCGCGGCCCGCGTCAAGACCCGAGTCGACGCGCACCCCCGGGCCACTCGGCTCGCGGTAGCCCGTGACCCTCCCCGGTGCCGGGAGGAAGCCGTTGGACGGATCCTCGGCATTGACGCGGCATTCGATCGCATGACCGTTGAGGTGGACGTCCTCCTGGCGCGGCGATAGCGGCTCCCCAGCCGCGATCAGCACCTGCTCGCGGACGAGGTCCAGGCCGGTGACGAGCTCAGTCACGGTGTGCTCCACCTGGATGCGGGTGTTCATCTCCAGGAAGTAGTAGTCGCCCTCCTGCGAGAGGAGCCCCTCGATCGTCCCGGCCGAGCGGTAACCGACCGCGCGGGCGGCGTCCACCGCGATCTGTCCGATGCGCTCGCGGAGCTCTTCGGAGACCGCCGGCGACGGCGTCTCCTCGACGAGCTTCTGGTGGCGCCGTTGGATCGTGCAGTCGCGCTCGCCGAGGTGGATCACGTTCCCGTGCGCATCGGCGAGCACCTGCACCTCGACGTGGCGCGGATCTTCGAGGTAGCGCTCGACGTACACGGCGGCGTCCGAGAAGTAGGCCTCGCCCTCGCGTCGGGCCGAGTCGAAGGCGCGCTCCACCTCCTCGGGGGAACGGACGACCTTCAGCCCCTTCCCGCCACCACCGGCCGATGCCTTGATCGCGATCGGCCAGCCGAGCTCGTCGCCGAGCGTGCGCACCTCGTCCGCCGTGGCGACCGGTGCGGTCGTCCCGGGGATGATCGGCACGCCGGCGGCCTCCATCCGCGCGCGCGCCGCGACCTTGGAGCCCATGACCTCGATCGCCTCCGCCGGCGGGCCGATCCAGACTACGCCCGCCTGCTCGACGGCACGCGCGAAGACGGCGTTTTCCGCCAGGAACCCGTAGCCGGGATGAATCGCCTCCGCCCCGGCGCGGCGAGCGGCGTCGACGACCCGATCCTGCGCGAGGTAGCTCTCGCCGGGCGGCCCCGGCCCGAGGAGGTACGCCTCGTCCGCGAGCTCGACGTGCAGCGAGCCGCGGTCGGCCTCGGAGTAGACGGCGACCGGCGCGATTCCCAGCTCGCGCAGGGTGCGGAAGATCCGGATCGCGATCTCGCCGCGATTTGCGACGAGCACCTTCGAGAACGGGGCCACGACGCGCCTATTCTCTCGGCGATGGGCTCTCTCGGCCTGGCTGACCAGCTCACGGTCGCACGGATGGCGCTGGCGCCCGTGATCATCCTCCTCTACGTCGTCGACTTCTCGGGCCATGACTACTGGGCGACAGCGCTGTTCGCGGTCGCGATGGCCACGGACTGGTTCGACGGGCGAATCGCCCGCCGGAGCGGCCGCACGTCCGCCGTCGGCTCGCTGCTCGATCCTGTTGCCGACAAGGTCCTCGTGCTCTCGGTCCTGATCGTGCTCGTCGACCGGGACATCTTCACGGGCTGGATGGTCGCGGCGATCGTCGCTCGTGAGTTCCTGATTACCGGTCTGCGGCTTGCGGCTCTCGAGCGCGGCGTCGTCCTCGGCGCCCGTGACCTCGGGAAGCTGAAGACATGGACGCAGTCCGTCGCGGCCCTCGCCGGTGGCTTCGCAGCGGCGGGCGCCTGGAGCGACGAGGTCGCCTGGTGGGCGCTGCTGGCAGCGCTCGTGATTACGTGGGTCTCAGGGCTCGACTATGCCCGCGCTGTGCCACGCCTGCTCCGGAGCCGCGCCGTCGCCTAGGTCGTCGAGCCCGGAGCGCCACCAGGCGCTCTCGTGCTTGCGCGTCAGCGCCGCGTCGGCCGCGGACAGCAGGGCGTCGCGCTCCGCGGCGTCCGCCGGCTCGGGCTGCACGTCCCAGCTCACTCGTCCAGCCTAAAGGCGACGCGGTGCTCGGCCGATGCGTCCGAAGTGCGACGGCCTCTTGCGGCATTCGTCTGCGCCTGCCTCGTCCTGGGCGCGCCTACCGCGGTGCTCGCGGCGGCGAAGCGATCCTGGGCGGCGGCCGAGATCCGCCTCGTCACCTCCCGCGGGCTGATGGGCGCCGATCCCAGCGCCTTCCGGCCGGATGCGCCGCTGACGCGCTCGGCGCTCGACGATCTCGTCGTCGGTCTCGTGGAGACGCCTCGAGAGACGAGGTCGGTGGCCGTCGGCACGGTCACGCTCGCAGGCCTCGACCAGACGCTCGTCCGTGCGCTCGAGCTCGGCGACGACGCCCGCGTCTTCTACGTCGGCGCGCGTCGCGCGGGACTTCGCCCTCCGAGCCGCTTCGGCGCCGAGGTCGTCGCCCGCCTGCTCGGCCTCCGCAAGAACCACGAGACGCCGCACGACGATCTCGAGCTCTTGCCGAGCGACGTCGCCACACGCGCCGAGGCGGCGTACTCGGCCGCACAGATCCTCCGTCTCCGCGGCTGGGAGACGCGCGGGATCGAAGAAGCGGCGGCCGCGTTCGAGCTGCCCGAGTACACCCCGTGGCAGCGCAAGGTCCTCCAGACCGCCGTCAACCTGATCGGGTACCCGTATGTGTGGGGCGGCACGAGCTCAGGATCCCAGAGGCTCTATGGCGTCACCTCGCGGGGCGGGTTCGACTGCTCGGGGTTCGTCTGGCGCGTCTTCAGGCTGCAGCGGTACGCCGGTGGCGAGCCGCTCACGGCGACGCTCCGCGGCCGCACGGCGGCACAGATGGCCGGCGAAATCCCGCGGGGGCAGCGGATCCAGCTCGAGGACCTCGAGCCCGGCGACGTGATGTTCTTCGGCCGCGGAGGGCGGCGCGCGCGTGTCGCGGCGATCGACCACGCGGGCATCTACCTCGGAGGCGGCTGGCTGATCAACTCCTCGCGATACGGCGTCGCCCTGGCGCCGGTGGACGGCTGGTATGCGGATCGCTTCGCCTGGGGCCGCCGGCCGCTCGCAGAAGCCGGCCTCACGTAGCTCTCCGAAAGCTCCAACCCCCCATACGGGTGATGGCATCACTCCTGCAAACGCACAGAATCGGACGCGTTCTCAGGGAAAGGGAGCAGCATGTTGGAGTGGAAGGCACGGATTCTGACGCTACTGATCACGTTCGTGGTCGTAGCCGAAGAGCTCGAGTTGATCCTCCGGAACAACTGGAACTGGTAGCGCGGCGACGCCATGAGACGGATGCCGCCGCGACTGCTCTTGCTGGTCGTTCCGGTTTGCGGCGCCGGACTTGTCATTGCACTCGCTGCCGCGAGCTCATTCGCGCGGACGCCGCACACCCTCGGTGAGCTCGCCGGGCCGCTGGCGCTGCTGATCGCCTCGACCGTCGCCAGTCGCTATCCGGTTCCGATCGAGGGCGCGGAGAGCGGCGGGGTGACCCTCTCGTTCGTGTTCGGGACGAGCGGCATCGTGCTCTTCGGCTGGGACGCCGGCATCCTGATCGCGTTCGCGGCGCCGGCGACGATGCAGCTCATCGAGCACCGGCCACTCGAGCGCGTCGCCTACAACGCCTCCGTCTTCGCGATCGGCGCAGCGGTCGCGGCGGGACTCGTCGCCCTCATCGGCGGGTCAGGGACGCCGCATCTCGTCGCGCAGGTCGTCGCCTCCGCCGCGGCCCAGTACACCCTCAACCTTGTGCTCGTCTCCGCCGCCGTCGCGAGCTCCGCGCGGCGCGCCTTTTCGTCGCTGGTCGAGTCGTCGGCGCGCGCGACGATCGTCCCCTTCGCGCTGATGGCCTCCGCTGCGCTCATGCTCGTCGTGCTTTGGCAGCGCTCACCACTGCTCTCGGCCGCGCTGGTCGGCCCGCTGCTCGCGATCTCGCTCTACCAGCGGTCGGCGTACCAAGCGCTACGCGCCATGCGCCTCGCCCTGACCGACCCACTGACGGGCCTCGGGAACCACCGCTCGTTCCAGGAGCGCGTCCAGCGCGAGCTCGTCGGCGCGGAGGCCCGCGACACCGCGTTCACGCTCTGCATGATCGACATCGACGACTTCAAGCGCGTCAACGACCTGTTCGGGCACCCGATAGGCGACAACGTCCTCGCTCGAGTCGGCGCCCGGCTCCGTCAGAACGGTGAGGCGTTCCGGCTCGGCGGAGACGAGTTCGCGCTCCTCCTCCCGGCGCGGGACGCCGGCGAGGCTCTGCCGATCGCCCAGAACGTCCTCGCCCGAATCGCCGCCCTTGATCTCGGTGACGTCGGCTCCGTCACGGCCAGCGCCGGCATCGCGAGCTATCCGGCGCAGGCGTTCCACCGGGACGAGTTGATCCGGCTCGCCGACAGCGCGCTCTACTGGGCAAAGGAGCACGGCAAGAACCGAGTGCACGTCTACCGGCCCGAGGTCGTCGAGCTCGCCGAGCTCAGGCGCCTCGCGCATGGCCCGGATCGCGCGGCCCGCTTCCGAGCCGCGGCGAGCCTCGCGAAGGCCGTGGACGCTCGCGACACCTACACCGGCAGTCATTCGACGCGGGTCGCGGAGCTCGGGGCCTGGATCGCAGCGCACCTCGGCCTCGACGTCGAGCAGGTCGAGCTGACACGCCTCGCGGGCAGCCTGCACGACCTCGGCAAGCTCGCTGTCCCCGAGGAGATCCTCCGGAAGCCGGGCCCACTGACGCCGCCGGAGCGCCTCGTGCTCGAGCGCCACTCCCAGATCGGCTACCGGATGCTCGAGAGCCTCGGCGTCGAGCCCGTTGCGGAGTGGGTGCTTCACCACCACGAGCGCTGGGACGGCATGGGCTACCCCGACGGACTCGCCGGCGAGGAGATCCCGCTCGGCGCGCGGATCATCTTCGTCGCAGACGCCTACGACGCGATGACCTCCGATCGCGCGTACCGCGGGCGCCTGACGCCCCAGGACGCCGTCACGGAGCTCGAGCGCTGCGCCGGAACCCAGTTCGACCCCGAGATCGTCGCGGCCTTCGCGCGCGAGCTCGGCTACGCGCCGGCGGCGGCGGCGGCCGCCGCCGCGCGTTAGCTCTCGGCGCGCGACGGGAATGTCGCGACAATGACCGAGACCCAGTTGAGCGCGGAACGGGTCGCGCGGAACCAGGCGACCTTCCGCAAGGCGAACGAGGGGATCCAGGAAGCGGCTCGCGACTACGAGTTGGACGACGTCGTGCCGTTCATCTGCGAGTGCTCGGAGCCCTCGTGCGTGGAGATTGTCCGCTTGACACTCGCGGAGTACGAGTCCGTTCGTGCGGAGTCGACGCACTTCATCAGCGTGCCGGGGCACCACCGCGCCGCCGCGGCCTGGGCGAGGGTGGTCGAGCGTCGCGACGGCTACGAGGTCGTCGCGAAGATCGGACGCGCCGCGGGCGTGGCGGACGCCCTCGATCCGCGATCGGAGTGATGGACGAGCGCGAGCGCCGCATCGGCCTGAACGAAGCGCTCTTCCGCGAGGTCAACGAGCGGCTGAAAGACCTGAACGAGACGTTCGGCGCGGTGACGAATCGCGTCGAGCTCGTCTGTGAATGCGCCGAGCGTGGATGCGCCGAACGCCTGACATTGTCGGTTCGCGAGTACGAGGATCTCCGTGCGGAGCCAGATCGTTTCGTGATCGCCCCCGGCCACGCGGTGCCGGACGTCGAAGAGGTGGTAGCGACGGGCGAGGGTTGGGAGATCGTCCACAAGGAGCCCGGAGACCCGGCAAAGCTCGCGCGGGCGACCGACCCGCGCTCGTAGCCCGAGTCAGAGCGGGATGTTTCCGTGCTTGCGGCGCGGACGGGGCTCGCGCTTCGTCAGCGACGTCTGGAGCGCGTCGGTCAGCACGGCCCGCGTCCGTCGCGGCTCGATCACGTCGTCGACGTAGCCGCGTTCGGCGGCGACGTAGGGGTTCGCGAACTGCTCGCGGTAGTCCGCGATCAGCGCCTGCCGCCGCGCGTCCGCGTCATCCGCCTCCTCCAGCTCCTTGCGGAAGACGATGTTGACCGCGCCCTCGGGCCCCATAACCGCGACCTCCGCCGTGGGCCAGGCGAAGTTGAAGTCCGCGCGGATGTGCTTCGAGCTCATGACGTCGTAGGCGCCGCCGTATGCCTTCCGCGTGATCACCGCCAGCTTCGGGACCGTCGCCTCACAGTACGCGTAGAGGAGCTTCGCGCCGTGGCGAATGATCCCGCGCCACTCCTGATCCGTCCCGGGCAGGAACCCGGGCACGTCCACGAACGTGACGAGCGGGATGTTGAACGCGTCGCACGTGCGGACGAAGCGCGCCGCCTTCGTCGAGGAGTCGATGTCGAGCACGCCGGCGAGCGAGTGCGGCTGGTTCCCGACGACGCCGACGGAGTGTCCCCCCAGCCGCGCGTAGCCGCAGACGATGTTCTCGGCGAAGCGCTCGTGCACCTCGAGGAACTCGCCCTCGTCGACGACGCGCCGGATCACGTCCTTCATGTCGTACGGCTTCGTCGGCTCGTCCGGGATCAGCGTGTCGAGCTCCGGATCCTCGCGCTCGGGCGGATCCGTCGGCGGGAAGTACGGCGGCGGGTCGAGGTTGTTCTGCGGGAGGAACGAGAGCAGGTAGCGCGCATCCTCGAGGCACGTGTCTTCGTCCGGTGCCGTGAAGTGCGCGACACCCGACTTCGAGGCATGCGTCGCCGCGCCGCCGAGCTCCTCGAACGTGACCTCTTCGCCCGTCACCGTCTTCACGACGTCGGGCCCGGTGATGAACATGTACGAGCTGTCCTCGACCATCAGGACGAAGTCGGTCATCGCGGGCGAATAGACGGCGCCGCCGGCCGTCGGGCCCATCACGAGACTGATCTGCGGGATCACGCCGGATGCCTGCACGTTGCGCCAGAAGATCTCGGCGTAGCCGGCCAGTGAGACCACGCCCTCCTGGATCCGCGCGCCGCCCGAGTCGTTGATCCCGATCAGCGGGCAGCCGAACTTGGCGGCCAGGTCCATGACCTTGCAGATCTTCTCCGCGAACGATTCGGAGAGGCTGCCACCGAAGATCGTGAAGTCCTGCGAGAAGACGAAGACCTTGCGGCCGAAGATCGTCCCGTAGCCGGTCACGACGGCGTCGCCGTAAGGCCGCCGCTCCATCATCCCGAAGTAGGGATTCCGGTGCCGCACGAAGCGGTCGAGCTCGACGAACGAGCCGGGATCGAGGAGCTTCTCGATCCGCTCGTGCGCGAGCAGCTTCCCCTGGGAGCGCTGCCGCTCGACGGCCTTCTCGCTCGCGGGGTGGAGCGCCTCCTCGCGCAGGCGCTGCAGCAGGTCGAGCTTGTCCTGCGTCGACTCGGTGCGATCGTCGGTCGCCGCCATGCGGCGGAGCCTAACTAGCATCGCCCTCATGCTCGACCGCTCGACCATCTGGCCGTACCAGGACGGCGAGCCGGGGGAGTTCTACTACCAGCGGTACGCCCATCCGGCGGGCGTCGAGGCCGAACGGATGCTGGGCGAGCTCGAAGGCGGCCACGCGTTGCTCTTCCCGTCGGGCTCCGCAGCGACGACCGCGCTCCTGCTCATGCTGCTCGAGCCCGGGAAGACAGTCGCGCTCGCAGACGACGCCTACTACGGGACGAGCGTGCTCGTGCGACTGCTCGAGCGCTGGGGCCTCCGGCTCGTCGAATTTGCTCAGACCGGGGTGCCGCCCCAGGACGCCGACCTCGTGTGGGTGGAAGCGCCGTCGAACCCGTTGCTGACCATGCCGGACTTCGAGGCCGCGGCGGCGCATCCGGCGCCAGTCGTCTGCGACTCGACCGCGGCGACGCCCGTCTACCTCCGGCCGCTCGAGCGCGGAGCCGACTTCGTCCTGCACAGCGCCACGAAGTTCCTCGGCGGCCACCACGACGTGCTGCTCGGCGCGGTGGTGTCGAAGCAGCGCGAGGACCACGAGCGGCTGCTCGAGCTGCGCAGCCGGACCGGGATCGTCGCGGCGCCGGACGCGGCGTGGCTCCTCAATCGGAGCCTCAAGACCCTCTCGGTGCGGGTGGAGCGGCAGACGGCGACGGCGACGGAGCTTGCGCGCCGACTCGAGGGACATCCGGCAGTCGAACGCGTGCGCTATCCGGGGTTCGGCGGGCTGATGTCCTTCGACGTCACCGGCGGCGCCGACGCAGCCCGGCGCGTCGAGACTTCGACCAAGCTGATCAAGAACGCCACGAGTCTCGGCGGCGTCGAGTCGGTGCTGGAGACGCGCGGCCGCTGGGAACCAGGCCGTGTCCCGGAGAACCTCGTCCGCCTCAGCGTTGGCCTTGAGGACGTCGATACCCTCTGGGAAGACGTGGAGCAGGGGCTCGACGCGTGAAGCCGGAGGTCGGACTCGAACCGACGACCACGCGCTTACAAGGCGCGCGCTCTACCAACTGAGCTACTCCGGCGCTGCCCGCACATGGTAGGCGCGAAGACGCAGAAGCGCCCCGCCCACACGGCGGGGCGCTTCCGCTGCCGCAGGGCCGGCTAGCTCGCCGGCGGGATGAGCACGCCGTCGATGACGTGGATCGTGCCGTTGGAGGCCTCGATGTCCGTCTTGACGACGCGAACCGTGCGGTTCAGGTAGACGCGGTTGTTCTTGACGCCGATGCGAATCGACGCGCCGTTCAGCGTCTTCGCCCGGCGGAGCTTGACGACCTGCGCCGCCTTCACGTTGCCCTTCGCGACGTGGTACAGAAGGACCGCCCGGAGCTGAGGGCGATTCCGCTCCAGCGCGCGGAGCGTCGCCTTCGGAACCTTGGCGAAGGCCTTGTCGGTCGGGGCGAACACCGTCAGCTTCGTCGAGCCGGTGAGGGCGCCGACGAGCGCAGCCCGCTTCGCCAGGCGCGTGAGCGTCTGGAACTGCCCGGCCTCCCCGGCGACCTGGACGATGTTCTTGTCGGTCTCCGCCGTCCGGGCGGACGACGCGCTGGCTGCACCCCCCACGCCGACCAAGGCGAGCCCTGCCGCAAGAGCGGTTGCGACGTATCGCTGCTGCTTCGACTTCATGCTTGTTCTCCTCTCGTGACGAGTTGGAAAGTCAGCCGAGCTATGCCGCGGCGGGCTTTGCGTCACGGCCCTCGCGCGCGACGAGCGCCGGAAGCCGACTCGCCTGGTAGATCGCTGATGCCCCGACGAGCCCGTAGACGATCCGGCTGACCGCGTTCGTCTCGCCGAACTCCTTGCCTACGAGGGCGGCGACGAGATCGAACTCGGCGATCGCGACCAGACCCCAATTGAGCCCGCCGACGATCACGAGCAAACCAGTGACGAGATCTAGTGCCTTCATGGTGTCCCTCCTTCTTGTACGTGGTTTGTGCAGAGATTGTGCATAGTTTGCCTCTCGTGTCAAGTGTCTGTACAAACTCCGTACAATGGAGGGATGGAAGCTGGAACCGGACATCTGCGGATCGGCGAGCTGAGCCGCCGGACCGGTGTCGCCCCGGGGCTGCTGAGAGCGTGGGAGCGGCGCTACGGCCTGCTGCGGCCCGCCCGCTCGGAAGGTGGGTTCCGCCTCTACTCCGCGGCCGACGAGCGCCGCGTCCAGCTGATGCGGCAGCACCTTCGGGCAGGGCTCGCTGCCGCCGAGGCAGCGCGGCTGGCGCTCGACGACTCGGGTGAGGCGGTGACAGACAGGCCCGAGGACGGCCGGCCCCAGCTCGAGGCCGCCGCCCTCCGCCTTCGCGCCGCTCTCGACAGCTTCGACGAGATGGCCGCGCAGCAGGCACTCGACGACGTTTTCAGCGCCTTCACGGTCGAGGCCGTCTTGCGCGGGGTCGTCCTCCCGTACCTCTCCGAGCTCGGCGAGCGCTGGTCGAGCGGCGAGGCGTCGGTGGGCCAGGAGCACTTCGCCACGAACGTGCTCCGCGGCCGGCTGCTCGGCCTCGCGCGAGGATGGGACGGCGGGGACGGGCCGCGCGCGCTCCTTGCCTGCGCACCCGGCGAGCTCCACGACCTGGGCTTGATCAGCTTCGGCCTGGCCCTGCGCCGGCGCGGCTGGCGGATCACCTTCCTCGGCACGGATACGCCGACGGACACGCTCGTGTCGGCCGCACACGACCTCAGGCCCGACCTCGTCGTCGTCACCGCCACGACGACTCGCCGACTGACGTCGCTGGTGGAGACCCTCCGGCGGCTCAACCGCGAATCTCCGGTCGCGATCGCCGGCGCCGGCGCCACCCCGGCAATTGCGGCGAAGGCGGGCGTGCGCCTACTCGAGGACGACCCGGTCGGAGCCACGGCCGCGATCGCCTGAGCTCTACTGCAGGACCTGGCGTCCGGCCTGGTGGTGCTGGATCTTGCGCTTGACGCGCTGGAGAGCGTTGTCGATCGTCTTCGTGTCGACGCCGAGCTCGACGGCCATCTCCTCGTAGGACGAGCCCTCGAGATACAGCCGGAGCGCGTCCGCCTCCAGCTTCGACAGGCCGGTACCGAGGCAGAAGACGAGGCTTTGCAGCTCCTCCGTGGAGATCACGACGACCGAGGGCTCGTCCACGGAGGGGCCCGGGAGCGCGTCGCCCAACGTGCAGTCGCCCTCGGACTCCTGTCCCGCCGGCGTCTGGCTGAACGAGACGTAGGTGTTCAGCGGCGCGTGCTTGAACCGCGTCGCCGTCTTGATCGCGGTGATGATCTGCCGCGTGATGCACAACTCCGCGAAGCTCCGAAACGAGGTCTCCTTGTCGGAGCGGAAGTCCCGAACTGCCTTGTAGAGCCCGATCAGGCCCTCCTGGATCAAATCCTCTGAATCGCCGCCCGCCAGAAAGTACGAGCTCGCCTTCAGCCGGACGAAGCCCGTGTAGCGGCGGATCAGCGTGTCCATCGAGTGGTCGTCGCCGTTGCGCGCTCGAATGACCAGCTGGAGGTCTTCGAGCTCCCGCTCCGCCCGCTGGGCCGGGGTCATGCGCGTGGCAGGTCTGGCGGCCATGAGTGCTGTTGCGAGCTGCCCCGATGCTCGACCGGACCAGCTTGATCGTCAACTTGATCAGGAAAGTAGCACTATTGAGTGTCTATTACAAGGGTTTGCATGGGACCCCGCAAACGATGTCGTTTGCTGAGGTCCTCACTCGACCGGACCCCGACGCAGCCTTTCCAGTCTCGCCCTCGTTTGTTCGTCAACGCGGTCGCCGACCCTGCTCGGGTGTTCCTCGCGGTGCTCGACCGACGCCAGATCGGAGGCGAACTCGCGCGAGCTCAGTTTCGCGACCTCCTGACCGGAGGTGCCGCGAACCGCAGCGTCCGACGAAACGAGGATTACCCGCTCACGGTCGCGATGCTCGGCCGCCAGCCGCTCGAGCAGCGCGTCGGCATGGGCCACGAAGCGGACGTCGAGCGCACCGTGGCTTTCGTCCGTGCCGACACCGTCGAAGACGACGACGCCGCGGGCGCCCCGCAGGGCGACGTAGCTCGCGAGCAGATCAACGAGCTCTCGCCGGTCCTCGATCCCCGCGGAGTGGAGGACGTTGTAGCCGTCGAACAGGTACAGCGTGCGATCAGGCAAGGCGCCTCCGAGCCTCGTAGAGCAGCACCGCAGCCGCGACGCTGACGTTGAGCGAATCGACCTTCCCGGCCAGCGGAATCGAGACGATCCCGTCGCACGCCCGACGGACGAGCGGCCGCATGCCGCGGCCCTCGGCGCCGAGGACAAATGCGATCCCGCCGTCGAGATCGGCCTGCCAGAGCGGCGTCCCGTCGTCCGACGCGGCGCCCCACACCCAGAGGTCCGGCGCCTTCACCTCAGTCAGGAAGCGCGCCAAATTCGGGACGACGGCGATTGGAAGATGCTCGACCGCGCCGGCAGATGCCCGCGAGACGGCGGGTGTGACCCGTGCGGAGCCGTGAGCAGGGACGATCACGCCCGTCGCGCCGGCTCCCTCGGCGCTGCGCGCGACCGCACCGAGGTTGTGCGGGTCGGTGACGTGGTCGAGACAGACGAGCAGGGGGCGCTCGGCGGCCGCGAGCTCGTACGCGTCCGCGTACCGGTAAGGCGCGACGCGCGCGAGGACGCCCTGATGGTCGCGGGTGCCGAGCTCCTCGGTGAGCGCGCGCTCGGGCTTGACGTGGACGCGCAAGCCGCGCGCGTCCCGTAGCCACGGCTCCGCGGAAAGCGCCCGCTCCGTCGCCCAGAGCTCGAGCACCTCTCGCGGCCCGCGGACGGCCTCCCGTACCGCGTTTCGTCCGTAGACGTGGTCGCCCGCCGTCACTTCCGGACGAGCCGGTAGCCGTCGGGCGCGTCGCGTACCTCCCAGCCCGTCGCGTCGATCTCCGCCCGCAGGCGGTCGGCCTCGTCGAAGTCGCCGCCGGACCGCGCCCGCTGACGCCGCTCGGCCAGCTGGACTACCTGATCCGGCGCTTCCTCGCTCTCGGCGAGCGAGACGAGACCGAAGACGTCGAGTGCCCGTCGCAGGAGTTCGTGGTCGCGCCACTCGTGCATGACTGCGAGCGCGTCGGGTGTGTTGAAGTCGTCGTCGAGGGCGGCGGCGAAACGTTCCCACGCAGCCGCCGGCGCCGGCTCGGGCGGGTTGCGAAAGACCTCACGGAAGCTGTCTGCTCGCGCAGCGGCGGCTTCGAGTGTCTCCGTTGAGAAGTCGATCGGCTTGCGCCAGTGCGCGGTCAGGAAGTAGACGAGCAGCGTTTCTCGGCCCCACTCCTCGAGCGCCAAGTCGGTCGTCACGACATTGCCGAGCGACTTCGACATCTTCTCGTCGGTGAAGCGGAGGATCCCGTTGTGGGCCCAGATTCGAGCGAACTCATGCCCGAGTGCGCGCGACTGTGCGAACTCGTTCTCGTGGTGGGGGAACACGAGGTCGAGGCCGCCGCCGTGGATCTCGAACGCCGGGCCGAGCAGCTCCTCGGCCATCACGGAGCACTCGATGTGCCAGCCGGGCCGGCCTCTCCCCCACGGCGAATCCCACCAGGTGTCCTCCTCCGGCTTGTTGGCCTTCCAGAGCGCGAAGTCGCGCGGATCCTCCTTCAGCGGGTTCGGCTCCTGTTCTTCCACGTGGTCGGGGCGTTGGCCCGACAGTCGGCCGTAGTCGGGATCGCAGGCCACGCGGAAGTACACGTCCCCATCGACGGCGTACGCGTACTCATGCTCGATCAATTGCTCGATGAAGTGGACAATCTGCGGAACCATCTCGCTCGCCTTCGGCAGGTGGTCGGGCATGCCGAGGCCGAAGGCTCTCGTGTCCTCGAGGTACCACTTCGTGACGCGCTCGGCGAGCTCGGCGCTTGCGCCAGGCGCCGCCTCGTAGATCTTGTCGTTGATGTCCGTGATGTTGTGGACGAAGACGACCTCGTAGCCGCGGATCCGAAGCCACGAGCGCAGCCACGCGCCCAGCACGAACGGGCGTGCGTTTCCGATATGCGCGCGTGCGTTGACCGTCGGGCCGCAGATGTACATGCGCACGGGCCCCGGCGGGCCGGGGAGCTCCTCCGGCCTACGGCTGAGAGTGTTGTAGAGCCTGATCGACACGGCGCAGCGCTTCCTCCTTCGGGAGCGCGGCCAGTATCGCCGCTAGCTCGGGACCTCTGTCGCGCCCCGTCAACGCGCGGCGGAGCGCGCGCAGGTCGCCGCCGACCGCCTTCAGCTCGCGGACGACGGCGCGCGGGTCGCCGCCGGCGAGCTCTCGGAACCGCTCCAAGGTCTCTCGATTCGCCGGAACCCTGACGGGTTCCGGCGAGGACAACATTGCCGCGTAGTCGCGGACCTCCGCGAGATCCCGTGCCCCGCGGAGGGCAGGCGCATAGGAGAGAGGAGCATCGGCGATCGCGACGAGCTCTTCGTCGCTCATGGCCTCGATCGCCTCGACCGCGAGGCGGCGGATCCGCGGCAGGTCGTAGTGGACATCGTGCCGCGGTATGCCGAGCTCCTCGAGGTAGCGGCGTACGGCCTCGGCGGGGATGCCGAGCTCACGCAGGGACTCCACGGTTGCCCCCGCCGCCCGCTTCGAGAGCTTCTTGCCCCCCTCGCCGAGGATGAGGCCGTGGTGGACGTACTGCGGCGGCGTCGTGCCGAGCGCCTCGTGCAGCCGCCGATGGAGCGCCTCGTTCGGCCGATGGTCGTTGCCGCGATAGACGTGCGTGATCCCGAAGTCCGCGTCGTCGACGACGCTCGCCAGGTGATAGGTGGCGGTGCCGTCCTCGCGGAGCAGCGTCGTGCGGCCGAAGCGGTCGCCGCCGATCTGCGCGGCAGCCTCGCGGTATTGCTCCTGACGCTCGCTCTGCCGAATCGGGCCCTCGTCGCACCGGACGCCGAGCCACTCGAGGTCGCGCCTGATCGCCTCCTCACCGCCGGGAAGGTTCCGCGCGGGGTCGGTGTCGTCGATCCGGAGCAGCATCCAGTCGCCCTCGCGGCGGTTGATCACCGCGCTGAGGGCGTTCCCGACGTGGAGCGACCCTGTCGGGCTCGGCGCGAAGCGGACCTTTCGCACCGAGCGAATGTAACGGCCGCACACGTGACGGTCGGGCATCAAAGATCCGTGCGGGCAACACAACCGATTGCGCGGGCAGGCGGACTAGCCGGCTGTCCGCCTGCCCGTGGGCGTTATCTCCAGCTCCGGCTCGCTAGCAGTTCCCCGCCGGTGCGGGGAACAGCAGTGGCCCCTCAGCCGGTGCGTCGAAGAAGGTGGCGACGAAGACCATCGGCGCATTCGTCGGGTTCCAGGCGGTGTGGACGTGACCCTGGCCGGGATCGACGAACGCCTGTCCCGCTGTGTACGTGTGGGCATCGCATGTTGCCGCGGGCTGGTACGTCAGCGCGCCGGTCACGATATTCACGACAACCGGGCCGGCGTGGGTGTGCCACGGGAACTGCGCGCCCGGTTGAACTGTGAATCTTCCTACGACCGTCCGGGACGGGTCGGGGACGTTGACGACATGCGTGGTTCCGCGGTGGTGCATGAGCTTCATCATCAAGCGGACGTCGTCAGTGAAGACCGAGCGGGGTGTTAGAAACTCGCTCGCAATCGGGGGCGGCGGCGGTTCCTGTGCCGCTGAGGGCAGCACGTTCACGGCGATCACGAGGACGCCGATGAACGCAACCGCTGCAGCAACCTTCTTCCGGGTCATTCACTACTCCCTTCACGTAGCTGTTCGTTCAACGCGGGAATCCGCGCGGACTCTCGTGGAGCGTCGCGCGGAGCGACGCTGGAGTCCATTCGCCATTCGTCGTATCTTGTGAGCGCTGTGGCAGCGCTCTCCGCCAGCGATTCCGAGCGGATGCTTCGCTTCGTCGCCGAGGCCGAAAGCCTCGGGGGCGACTACGCGTTCACGCCCGAACTGCTCGTCGAGCTCGGCAAGCTGATCGACGCCGACTGGGTCACCTACAGCGAGCAGGACCGGGTGCGCAAGAGGGGCCTCTTCTCCGCGGCGCGTCCGGGCGAGGAGGAGGAGGACGACGACTACGGCGCCGACTACTGGAAGGGCCTGTACTGGAAGATCTCCGAGGACCATCCGAACTGCTGTGCGCGCCACTACGGGAAGCTCGGCGCGACCAAGCTCAGCGACTTCGTGACGCTGACCGAGCTCCGGCGCAGCCGCATCTACGGACTGTGGTTCGGACCGCTCGAGATCGAGCGGGAGCTCATCGTTCCCATTCCCTCGCCCTTGTGGCATACGAAGACGCTGATATTCGAGCGCTCGAAGGGGTCGGACTTCAGCGAGCGCGACCGCCTGGTGCTGAACCGGCTCCAGCCGCATCTCGCGCGCATGTGGGAAGCCGCGAGGACGCGGCGCGTGCTTCGCGCGACGCTCGCCGAGATCGACCGCGCCGACGAGCACGAAGGACGGGGATTCGTCCTCCTCTCCCCTGGCGGCACGCTCGAGTTCGCGTCGCCCGCCGCGCAGCGCCTGCTGCGGGAGTTCTTCCCGCCGGCCGCTCCCGGCCGCCTGCCGAGCGAGCTCGCCGACTGGCTGGAGACGGGCGTCGAGGCGTCGTTCGTTCGACGAAATGACGAGCGTCGGCTCGTCGTCCGCCGCGTAGGCGACTCGCTCCTGCTCGAGGAGCACCTGGAAGAGGTCGCCTTGACCGCCCGCGAATGCGAGGTCCTCTCGTGGGTAGCTCGCGGCAAGACCAACTCCGAGATCGCGGAAATGCTCTGGCTCGCGCCCAGCACGGTGCGCAAGCACCTCGAGAACGTCTACGCGAAGTTCGGCGTCAGCACCCGCACTGCCGCCGTCGCCCGGTTCTTCGGGCTCGACGAGGCTTCGTAGCCAGCAGCTCCTGCAGCTTCAGCGTCGTGTTCAAGTTACGTACCGTCAGGTCCTTATAGGCGGCGCCGCCGACGAGCTTCTGCATGCCGCTGCGGGTGAGGGCGTCCCGCCGCGTCGCCCAGATCAACGCAGCCTTCGTCGCCACGAGCTCGTCGACGCCCTCCTTCGGCTCTAACTCGCGCGCCAGCTTGCGCCCGTCCAGCTTGCGCCGGAGGAATGCGACGTTCACGCGCAGACTGTCGTTCCCGACCCAACTCGGTGGGATCGCCTTGACCACGCGTCCGACCTCGGCGCGCGAGCGGACGACGACGGAGATCGGGAGCTTGAACCGGCGCTCGAGCGCGCGCTCGAGCTCCGCTTCGAGCTTGGCGGCCTCCTTCGCGCTCTCGAACAGCACGTTGCCGCTCGCGATGAAGGTCGACACGTCGTCGTAGCCGAGCTTCTCGACGCACTCCTTCAGGTCCGCCATGCGGACGAGCGACTTGCCGCCGACGTTGATCCCGCGCAGCAGGGCGAGGTATCTCATCGGCGGCATTTTCTAGGGTCTTCGGCGTGGAGGAGCGCCTGCTCCGCTGGTTCGAGGAGAACGGCCGTGACCTGCCGTGGCGCCGGACGCGCGATCCCTACCGGATCCTCGTCTCGGAGGTGATGCTCCAGCAAACGCAGGTGCCGCGCGTGATCCCGCGCTATCTCGCGTGGATCGAGCGCTGGCCGACGGTCGAGGCGCTCGCGGCGGCCCCGCGCGCCGCCGTCATCCGCGAGTGGCAAGGGCTCGGCTACAACCGGCGCGCCGTGAACCTCCACCGCGCCGCGCAGGCCGTTGCCACTGAGGGCTGGCCGGATGACCTGGCCGAGCTGCCGGGCGTCGGGGAGTACACCGCGGCCGCCGTCGGCCGCTTTGCCTACGGCGATCCCGTCCTCCCGGTCGACACGAACATCCGCCGAGTGCTGGAGCGCACGGGCGGCGAGTTCGGCCCTGAGGCCGCCGCCGCCCTGATGGACCTCGGCGCCACGGTCTGCCTCGCCCGGATCCCGCGCTGCGACGTCTGTCCCCTCGCCGATGACTGCCCGTCACGCGGCAGCCGCTATGAGCCGCTGCGCAAGCAGTCGCCGTTCCAGGGATCGCTTCGTCAGCGCCGCGCGGAGACGCTGCGCCTCGTCGCCGCGGGATGCTCGTCCGGGCTGGACGAAGAAGCCGTCGCCTCACTCGCGCAGGACGGCCTCGTCGAAGTGCGTGCGGGTCTAGCCCGGCTGCCGCAGTAGTGCGACCGCCTGAGCCATCAGGCCCTCGGCGCGGCCCGTGAAGCCGAGGCGATCGGTGGTCGTCGCGCGTACTGCAACACGCTCGACCTCGACGCCCAGCGTCTCCGCGAGCCGCGCCCGCATCTCGTCACGGCGATCGGCGATCCGCGGCCACTCGCCGATCAGGACACAGTCGGCATTCACAAGCTCGTAACCGCCGGCGGTCACCTTCCCGTACGCGTTGCGGAGCAGGAGCAGCGACGAGACCCCGCGCAACGAGTCGTCGTCGGCGGGGAAGAGCATGCCGATGTCTCCGAGGTCGGCCGCTCCCAGCAGCGCATCGATTAGCGCGTGGCTGACGACGTCGCCGTCCGAATGGCCGGCCAATCCGCGGTCGTCGTCGAAGCGGATCCCGCCGAGCACCAGCGGGAGGCCATCCGCGAATGCATGCGCATCGATGCCAAGCCCGACGCGCAGCTCAGACACCGAGCGCCTCCGGCAGCTCTTCCAGCGACCCGACTTGGACGGCGTCGGGCGGCGGGTCGTGCAGGATGCCCCACGGGCCACGCCGCACGTGGACGGCCACCATTCCCGCGGCGAGCGCCGGCTCCACGTCGTTGTCGACCCGGTCGCCCACGTAGGCGATCTCTTCGGCGGGAACCTCGAGCGACGAGGCGATGCGGTCGAAGAAGGCCGGCTCGGGCTTGGCCACGCCCCAGCTCTCCATCGAGCCGAGGACTTCGAGATCACGGCCGAGGACGGGTTCGGTTGAGCGCGGGGTGTTGCCGACTGCCGCGACCCGCAGCCCCCGCGACCGCAGTGCGTCGATCGCGGGCAGGGCGTCGGGATAGAGCTCGCCGCGCTCCCAACTCGACGCCCCGCGCTCCACTCCGATCAGCTCCCAGGCGCGGTCGTGATGCTCGCCTCGCGCGGCAAGGCCGCCGAGGACGCCCATCAGCGTGAAGCGAGGCACGCCCGCCGCGTCGGCGGCGCGCTCCCACATTCCGGTCTCGTCGATAAGCGTCTCGCCGACGTCGAAGAGGACGGCCTTCAAAGCCAACGCTCCACGAGCTCGAGATCGGCCTGGTCGGTGATCTTGACGAGGCGCGGGTCACCCGGGACCGCCTTGATCCGCCCGCCGCGCGCCTCGACGAGGGCAGCGCAGTCGGTCGCGTCATCGTCCCCGCCCGCGGCATCGCGCAGGACCGGCCAGACGAACGCCTGAGGCGTCTGCGCAACGGCGAGCCGCTCTCGATCGACGGTCTCCACGACCTGGTCTCCTTCGAGACGCTTCACGGTGTCGGGAATGGGGAGCGCCGGCACGACGCCGTCCCAACCTTCGCTGAGCGTCGTCAGGAGCCGGTCGATCACGTCCTCCGAGAGGAGCGGCCGGGCCGCGTCGTGGACGAGCACGACCGCCGCGTCGTCATCGACCTCGGCGATGGCCGCGCGTACCGAGCCTGCGCGCGTCTCGCCGCCCGGAACGGAGGCCACGACCTTCGAGCAGCTGAGCTCCTCGGCGAGCAGGATCACCGGCTCCTCCCAGTCCGGCGGCGCGGCGACGACGATCGAGTCGACCCAGTCCGAGCCGTCGAGCCGTTCGAGGCTCTCGGCCAGGAGCGGCCTATCGCCGAGCTTGGCGAAGGCCTTGGGCCGGTCCAGCCCGAGCCGCTCGCCGCGGCCCGCCGCGACGATCACGGCCCAGACTGACATCAGGCCGTCGCGAGCGTTACGCGGCCGCGCCCGCCTTGGCGCGCTTCTTCTTCGAGGCGTCGTCCGAGAGGAGCACCTCATCCAGCCACTCGGCCGTCTCCTCCTCGTCGAGACCCTTCGCGTACATCAGCTCGCTGATCAGGATCTTCTTCGCCTTGACGAACATCTGCTTCTCGCCGGTGGAGAGACCCTTGTCCCGGTCGCGCAGCGACAGGTTCCGTACGACCTCGGCGAGCTCGAAGATGTCGCCCGTCTTCATCTTGTCCCGGTTGTGCTTGAACCGGCGGTTCCAGTTCTTCGGCATCGTCGTCCCGTTGCCCGTGAGCGCCTTGACGACTTCCTTGACGGTCTCCTCGCTGATGACCTTCCGCAGCCCGACCGCCTCGCAGTTGTCGGCGGGAACGTTCACGGTCATGTCGTTGTGAAGGATCTGAATAGTGAGGTATTCACGCTTCTCTCCCAGAACCTCGCGCGTTTCCTTCTTCACGACAGTGCCTGCCCCGTGGTGTGGATACACCACCTTGTCGCCGACCTTGTACAAGCCCGACCTCCCAGTCCAAGACGTTTACACGGCAAACCGCCGGCGGGTGACGAATCCGCCGGCGAACGGGAGCCAGTATACCTGAAGCCGTGCGAAAAAACGACGGTTTCCAGGGATTTTTGCGCCTCTCGGCACAAAATCCCTGCTAGCGCCCAGGTTCCGAACGCGCGCCAAGCGCTGCGGAGATCGCCTGCTTCACGGTTTCGACCGCTCTAGCCTCGACCCCCTTGCGGCTCTTCGTCCCCGCCGGGACGACGACGCTTCCGAGTCCCAACTTCGCGCACTCCTCGAGCCGCCGCTCGGCCTGCGCGGCCGGTCTCAGACGGCCCGTCAAGCCGATCTCGCCGAAGGCCGCCGTCCCCGCCGGAACCGCTGCTGCCTTCGCGGCCGACGCGATTGCGAGCGCGACCGCGAGGTCCGCCCCCGGCTCGTCGATCCGGACTCCGCCGGCCACGTTGACGAAGACGTCGGCCTGCCCGAGCGCCATCCCGCCATGCCGCGACAGCACCGCGACGATCATGGCGAGGCGCTTCGGGTCCACACCCGTGCCGACACGGCGCGGCATCGCGAGATCCGTGGGCGCCACGAGCGCCTGGATCTCGAGCAGGAGCGGCCTTGTCCCCTCGAGCGTGCAGGCGACGGCGGAGCCGATCTCCTCCTCGCGCGAGGCGCCGAAGAGCTCGGAGGGATCGGGAACCCCGACCAGGCCCGTGCCCGTCATCTCGAAGACGCCGAGCTCGTTCGTCGAGCCGAAGCGGTTCTTCGCCGCACGCAGGATTCGGTGCGCGTGGTAGCGGTCGCCCTCGAACTGGAGCACGCAGTCGACGAGGTGCTCGAGAACGCGCGGGCCGGCCACCGAGCCGTCCTTTGTGACGTGACCGACGAGGAACAGCGCGACGCCG
>Ga0126314_10000310_pt1 | contig 24168 bp, 19 predicted proteins | sample Plot105B_FD_92535 | JGI IMG/M metagenome (GOLD analysis project Ga0126314, IMG submission 92535) | Serpentine soil microbial communities from UC McLaughlin Reserve, CA, USA - Plot105B | ecosystem: Environmental > Terrestrial > Soil > Grasslands | place: USA: UC McLaughlin Reserve, Lake County... | reverse complement strand
CCGTGACGCCCGCCCCGAACGCCTCACCGAAAATCCCCATCACCTCGGGACCGAAGACCACGATCACAAGGAAAAGCGCGAACGCGCCGGTGAAGATCCAGCGCGAGACGTCTTTGTAGAGTCTGCCCATCTCCTCCATGTTCTGCCTCGCGTACAGGCCAGAGATAATCGGGGAGAAGATGCCACTGAATGCGAAGCGCACTGCAGTCAGGAAAGTGGCCGTGCGCGCGGCGGCGTTGAAGATGCCGACCGGGGCCCCGGCGGCGAAGATGCCCAGGATAAGGATGGCGGAGAAGTTGTTGAGATACTGAGCACCCTGCGTAATGCTCATAGGGATAGAGACGCCGAAGAGAGCTCTTATCTCGAACCTGGTCTGCGCCCGGCGGTCGAAGAGATCGGGAAAGAGCTTCCTGAGATAGTAGAGCCCGACGAGCCCGGCCAGGAACATCGCGAGCGCGTAGGCAGTTATTACCCCGAAGATACTGGCCCCGAGCACGTAGCATACACCGACGAAGACCAGGAATAGCCCCGGGCGCACGAGTTGCTGGATGTAGGCCGCGTACGTCACGGTCTGGAAACCCTGGGTGGCCCACGCTGTCATGCTCATGAACACGAAGAACGGCAGCACGAACGCGAACCCGCGCAACACGCCCACCATTATGGCCCCGTTCTCTTTCAGCCAGCCGGAGTCGGCGATAAATCCGGCCCCGAAGAACAGCACGGCGGAGAGAACGAGGCTCAACGCTATCGGGAAGAGCAGGGCCATCACTATGGTGCCGCGTACCCGCGCGGCATCTTCGTGCTCCCTGTGATGGGCGACGTAGCGAACCACGCCGTTCTCCATGCCGAACCGGGAGAGGATTTGCAAGCCGTTGATCAGCGCGACGCCCGCGGTGTAGAAGCCATAGAACCGCGCGCCGAGCAGGCGCGCGATGACGACCTGGGTAGCGTACCCTATAACACGCCCGACTCCCTGCCCAGCCGTGCTTATGCCAGCGCCGCGCGCGACCTTCGCAACGTAAGTGTCGTCGTCTTTGGGTCCGACAGGCTCATCTACCTGCTCCGCGATGGGCTTGCCCTCGGAGACCTTCTCCTCGCGCACGCAGCTTTGTTCTCCCTCATAGTCTGGTCTCGAAGTCACGGCGTCAGATTATAGAGGTTTTGGGCCGGATGGAAAGTCTCCGGCCCTTTCGGAGGATCAGATAGCAGGAAGCGAGCCTCCGGCGTCCTCCAGGATGTAGTCGTCGAACATCCGCCTTACGATGTCGGGGTTTTTTGCGGCGATGTCGTTGTTCATGTCGGGATCGCTCCTGAGGTCGTAGAGCTTTAAGTCCGAGCGGTTGTTCTGGCCGAACATGGCGTACTTCTCGTCTCTGGCCCACACGTACTCATTGTAGCCGAGTGTAAAGTGGGGGCGCGGCCCTGGTTCCGAGCCTTCGAGCAGGACGTTCAGATCCTCGCCGTCCATCTGCTCGAACGGCGGGACGCCAACAGCGCTGAGAATCGTCGGCGCCACATCGTGGGTAGAGGCGAAGTAGTCGCTGGTCTGGCCGGCTCCCTTGCCCTCGGGATGCCTAATAAAGAACGGTATATCCGTAAGCTCGGGCCAGAGCGCCCCGAACGGCTTACCCGTGTAGCCGTGCTCGCCAAGGGCCACACCGTGGTCGGCCAGAACGAGTAGCAGGGTGTCGTCCATGCGGCCTGTTGACTCCATCTTGTCGAGGAAGTGGCCGAACCAGCGGTCGACCATCGCCACCTCTCCTGCGTACAGCGCCTTCATCCTCTGCAATTCCTCGTCGTCGATCCAGTCCGAGGTGCCGTAGTTGGGCACGATGGGGTCCCTGCCCTCGTAGTCGGACTCGACGTACTCCTCGGGTGGGTCCCACGGCTCGTGCGGGTCGAAGCTGTCTACGACCAGGTAGAACGGCTCTCCACCTTCCGCCCGCTCCAGAAATTCTATCCCTCTGGTGAACAGCCGCGGGGCGAACCAGTCCTCCTCGGTCTTGCGGTCCTGCGTGTTGGCGAGGTACTGGCGCACCTTGTCCACCATATTGGCGTCGTTCCCGGGGACCGTCTTCTGCCTTATCTGCTCCTCGGGGACGCCCAGTTTGGGGCGGAAGCGGTCCCGCTCCTGACCACGGACCCACTCGAACACCCCGAATCCACGCTGGAAGTTCATCGAGGGGTGAAACAGGGGCTGGGTATCTGCGAACAACGTGGTGCTGTAGCCGGACGCAAACAGGGTCTCCGAGAGCGTTGTCTGCTGCTCCGGGATCGGCTGCCACCCTGCCGGTTGGAAGGTCTCTCCCGGCAGCCTGACGAAGTTCCTGAAAGGCCAGGTCCTCATGCCGGTGTGGATCGCCCTGCGGGCGCAGAGGGTCGGCAAAGATTCGGGGTAGGCCCTGGTAAAGCGCAGGCTCTCCTTCGCCAGAGCATCCAGGTTAGGGGTCTGTATCTGGTCGTTGCCGTAGACCCCGATGTGATCTTTCCTGAGGCTGTCCAGGATCACCAGTATGACGTTCACTTCTCGTACCCCCGTATGGCTGCGTAGCCGTATGGCCGGGACGCCGCTATTCTAGACCAATGGACCTCGCGTTATTCAGCACTTCAGCATTTCAGCTTGTCAGCTATAACGAGTGTGCGACGGCACGGGGCTAGGATCACCTGACGCATCGAGAAGAATCCCTCCACGTGAAGAGGCGGTGCTCATGTTTGTTGGAAGCGCTGCCAAAAGATTTGCTGACTAGCTGAAGTGCTGAGAGCCGCCTGCAAGGCGGCGTGCTGACTTGCTGAATCAATACGCCCCCTCGCGGCGTAGAACGGCGCCGAGGGTCTTCAGGATGATCTTGAGGTCGAATGAGAGCGACCAGTTTTCTATGTAGTAGAGGTCCAGACGCACCATCTCCTCGAAGGAGAGGTCGGAGCGGCCGCTGGTCTGCCAGTAGCCGGTCATCCCTGGGACGGCCCCTAGCCTTCTCTTGTGCGACTCCTCCATCCCCAAGAAGTCACGTACCGGAAGGGGCCTCGGACCGACCAGGCTCATCTCACCCTTGAGGACGTTCACGAGCTGGGGTGATTCGTCGACGCTCCAGCGCCGCAAGAAACGTCCTATCCTGGTCACGCGGGGATCGTCCCTGATCTTGAAGGCCGGTCCCTTCGCCTCGTTGAGCTCCTCGAGGTCCGCCTGGTGTACTTCGGCGTCCTGTTGCATGGAGCGAAACATGTAGCAGACGAAGACCTTCTCGTCCGCCCCGACGCGCTTCTGGCGGAAGAGCACGGGCCCTGGCGAGTCGAGCCTGATCGCGATGGCTACGGCCAGAAAGAAGGGCGAGAGGAGCACGAGCCCACCCACGGAAACCACTACATCCAGCACACGTTTGAGGGTCCGCTGGGTATTGTCCAGCCCTGGGTAGTGGACCTCGAGGAGCGGCAGCCCCATGCCTTCCGAAAGTATGGTACGGCCCCGCATAAGGGCGAAAGCGCCAGGCACCACCCTGAGCGGCACCCCACGCAAGCGCACCGAGTGGACGAGCTCGAGGAGCTCCTCGTCGGGCAGACCCTCCGCCCCGACGAGGACGACGCCACGGGCTTCCGTGCGGTCCAACACCTCCCTTACCGACGCGAGGTACGTGCCGCCCCCCCCGCTTCCGAGGTCCACCTCACCGGCCAAGACGTAGGCGCCGGGCGCGTGCTCCATCATCCGGCGCAACCGCGCCCGGCCTTCGTCATCTCCGACCAGAAGAACCGGTGTCTGTCCGAAGCCGCGGCGGTAGATCCTACCTATGGCGCGTTCGTAGAGGAACCTGAGCGCGCCGGAGCACAGTAAGCCGAGTACGGCGGCTGACAATATTTCCCCGAACCCGAGGCCACTCTCGGGGTAGATCGTCGCCCCGATCATCACCAGCCCAGCCCAGCAGAACGCGGCCCCGGCGAGCCCTCCCGGGCTGCGCCGTACGGGAGCCCTGTCGTAGAGACGGAAAGCGGTGAAGAGTGTGATCCAGGCCGCGAGCAACAGCGGCGCTAGGCTGATGGCCGGATCCGACCTGCCGCCAGCGACCCAGGCGGCCCCTCCCAGCCCGAGGGCGAGCGCGAGCCCGTCTGCGAGCACCAGGATGAGTGCGCTCGTAAAGCGTCGCAGCAGCTTCAAGCCAAGGAGCCTCTTCGAGATGTCTCTCAAGATCCGCACGGAGTCCTCCGTGCGGGGAGTATACCGCCGCAGGACAGCAGGTTGAGGAAGGGTTGGACCCTTCCTCAACCCGCGCTGGTCAGCATTTCAGCAAATAAGAAGCTGACAAGCTGAAGTGCTGAGCGTGTAAGATTGAAGGTGAGACAAAAGGCGGCAAGGTAAGGGCGGAGGAGTGAAAGCCATCGAGGAGCGGTTCGAGTCCCACGTGGACGAACACCCCGCCGTGTTCAGGATCGAGAAGTGGCTCCAGATCTACACTGGCAGGCACCCGTCAGCCTTCTACAGTTTGTATCGGCTGGCGCGCAAGGACCGGGCACGCGTGGTGACCCCGGACACGCAACTGGTCATGGAGGGATTCCCGAGGTCGGCCAACTCGTTTGCCAGGGTGGCCTTCAACAGGGCGCAAAGCGAGAGGGTACGCATCGCCCACGGTCTACACGTTCCAGCTCAGGTGATACGGGCCGCACGGTGGCGGATACCCACCCTGGTTCTGATACGAAAACCCAAAGACGCGGTGCTGTCTTTCGCCATACGAGACCCGATCTCCGTCGACCAGGCTCTCAGGTACTATCTCTCCTTCTATGAGACCGTGGAAGAGTACCGCGATGCCTACGTCCTCGGACTCTTCGAAGAGGTAACCGAAGACTTCGGACAGGTGATCCGACGCATAAACGACAAGTTCGGAACGACCTTCTCTGTCTTCCGTCACGACGAACGGAACGTCGACGGTGTGTTCGCCCGCATTGAGCGAAACTCCAGGAAAAGGTTCGCGGAGACGTCCTGGGAGAACAAAGCCTCACGCCCCTTCGCCGCCAGAGAGAAGCTGAAGCGCGAAGTGGGATACGAACTGGAGGACCCGAAACGCAGGGACTTGATCTCCAGGGCCGAAACCGTCTACGATCGCCTGACACGCCCGAGGCACAGACCGGCTCCGGATCACTATCCGGAGCGCTAAAGACGATCCCGCGGAAGGCCCTTGGCAGGCCCCCTCCTGGCCGGCTTGAAGAGGAGCTGTCTCAGGACCCGCAGGAGGAAGAGAGGGTTACCGAGGAGGTAGCGTCGCCACAGGCGGCGGGGCTCGCTGAGGAGTCGAACTAGCCACTCGAAGCCGCTCTCGGTCAGGATGCGCGGGCCGCGGCGCACCCTCCTTGAGGCGTAGTCGAAGGCGGCGCCGCAGGCGAGGGCGACGCCGGCGTCGAGCTTGTGCCTGTTCTCCGTCAGCCAGATCTCCTGGAGCGGCATCCCGAGGCCGACCAGTAGGATGTCCGGAGCCGCGGCGTTGATCTCCTCCAGGACCGCTTCGTTCTCGGCGCTCCCGGCCGAGTGGTCGAAGTAGCCGTGACGGACGCCGACGATCCTCAAGCCAGGATAACGTTCCCTCAACCTCCTCGCGGCCTCCTGCGCCACGCCGGGCCGGGCGCCGAGGAAGTAGAGTGAGAAGCCCTCGGCCGCGGCGAAGTCGGCCAGGTGCCAGATCCAGGCTGCGTAGGTGATGCGGGCCGGGATGCGCCCGCCAAGCATCCTCGCCGCCAGCATGACCCCAGCCCCGTCGCAGAAGACGACGTCAGCACCGTTCAGAGAGTCCCGCAGTGCGCGATTTCTATAGCAGAGGTTCAGGCAATGGGCGTTCACGTTCAAGACGAGGCCGAGCCTGCCACCTCTCGCCAGGCGTGCTATCTCCGCGTGCAGCTCCGCCACCGTTATCGGGTCGACGCCCACGCCAAGCACATCGATCCTACCCACGCGGGGCTCTACATGAGGGCCCAAAGGACCTCCTCCAATGCCCTGAAGCGGGTGTCCCACGAGTTCTTGCGGGCGAGTTCGAGCCGGGCGCGCCTCTTCTTCTCGGTTTCGAGACCCTTCAGGTCTCGCAGGACCTCCACGTAGTCCTCAGGCCTCTTCGCGAGGTAGACATGCCCGGCGAGATCCCGCATCGCTGGAAGGTGGGCGGCCACGACGGGCTTGCCCGTGGCTAGGCACTCGTAGGTCTTGGCCGGCGAGATGGCGCGGGTAAGACCGTTGACCTTGTACGGCAGTACGAAAGCGTCCACACCGACGAGAGCAGCAGGCAGCTCGGCGTAGGACACCTCTCCTCTGTAGTCGACGCTGGGTATTTGGAAGAATCCCTTCTCTACGCTGCCGAGGCCACCGACGATACGCAATTCGAAGCCTGCCCCTGCGATAGCCTGCATGGCACCGAAGTCGATGCGTTCCCGGCTCAAGTGGCCGAAAAAGCAGACGGTGCTGACCTCTTTGTCGGGAAGAGGATTTTGCAGGGACGCGAACCGTTCGTAGTCTACGGCGGGGCCGCTCAAGAAGGCGTCGGGTCTGAGGCGTTTCGTCTTCTCAAGCAGGTATGCTGAGGTACAGGAGACGAGGTCGGCGCGCAGGAGGAGCTCGCGCTCCGTCTTCCCGATGTCCTTCGGTGCGCCGGGGAAATGCTCGTAGTCGTCCGAGCAATCGTAGAGCACGAGCCGCGGGTGGAGGCCGGAGATCAGGCCTAGCGTCGTCCTTGTCGGCGGATAGGCCACGACGACTGGATGGGGGCCGGCTATCCTCCTGAGGTCTTTGAGGACGCGCGGGATGAGGAGCTTCGCGTTCGACCACCGGAATGCTCCGTAGGTAGGCGGGGCGGTAAGCGGCGCGTACACGGTGAGGTTTCTCTCGGCCGACAGTCTCTCTCCCGCACCACCGGAGCGACGGACCCGCCCGAAGATCCTGCGCAGCGTGTTTCCGGTCGGACGGGGATTGGAGAGGCCCGTGGTCTCGACGAAGACGGTGGGATGGCCGGCGCCGGCGAAGAGAGTGGCGAGCATCTGGTGCCTTTGCCAGAGGAAGTCCCACCTTACACCGGAGAGGATCACCACCGGCGGCTTGTGCACGAGGGAGCCTCCTACACCCCGTCCATCAGGGCGTAGGCGCCGGAGGGGTCGGGCATGGCCCCTTCGCCGTAAAGGTGGTCGAGGCCGAAGAGGCGCAGGATCTCGATGCTTCTCTCCAGCCGGTGGGCACTGACACGCGTACGCCACCCTTCCACGGAAGGACAGGGGGTGTTCTTCCGGCTCAGGGGAGAAGGGCGTCTCAGTCTGAAGTAGACACGTTCGTCGAAGGACTCGCCCAAAGAGACGAACAGGCTCTGTAGTTCCTCTTCGGGACGCGCGAGCAGGTTCTCGTAGAAGGTGAGGTGCACTTCCTGTGGCCCGAACTGTTTCAGGGGGACGTAGTTGTCTATGCACCAGAGGAAGAGGTGGCGCTCGAAGTCGTCGCTGGCGGCCCGGATCTCCGCCTCCATGGGGAGGAGGAAGTCCTCTACCAACTCCCGCTGCTCCATCGTCTCCGAGAGGTTGTCCTTCCACCCGAGCGCGAGCCTGGATGCCACGACGGCGCAAGGGTGCCTGAGCAGGAGAATGATCGGCATTCCAGGGAAGTTCGCCCGCATCCAGCCAAGGAGCAGATTGGCCCTTATGTCCTTGATCAGACGCCGCCTCGCGAGGATGCGCCCGTTGAACCTGTCGGTCCAGGGGTCCCTGAGTGCGCCCGTGAGCGCGAGGCGGACAGGCTCCAGGAACTCCTCCCTCCTGTCATCGGGCCTCAGGTACTGTTTGGTCCTGAAGTGTCCGAACGGGCCGACCTCCCTCGGGTTGAAGGGTTCGAAGACGTAGCGATACCCCCTTCTGTGGTTGATGATCTGCGAGAGCCACGTGGTCCCGCTCCGCCCGCTCCCTGCCAGGAAGACGGAGCTTGTGTGGTCCCTCTTGCCTAGGTCGACGTAGAATCCTCCCGGCAGCCGCGAGAAAGGGCCGCCTATCATCGTACTGGCTCCCGCCCGAGGGTGTCCTTCAGCGCGGCCGAGCAGGCGGCCTACGCCCTGCCCGACCCCCCTGGCCACGCGCTCCACCTGGCGATCGTAGCCGCTCTCCGAACTGGGATAATCAACGTTCATCCGGCCGATGCTATCTCAAAGGGGACGCGGGATCGGACGCTCAGCCCCGCTGTCGGCGGTGGGAGCCTCGGCGGCGCCCCAGTCCTCTCTGGAGGCGAACTTCACCGCGACGGCGGCGAGGATAAAGAACAGAAGCGTCGAGGCCGGGAGGTACCAATGCCACTCGAACGCCGAGGAGATGAGGTAAACCATGAGCGCGGAGAAAAGCCCGGCCAGAAGGAGCCGGCGTTCTCCCTGCGGACCCGACCGCAAGACGGCTCTCCCTGTGTAGCCAACGAGGACCATCACATACCCAAGGAAGGCTAGAAAGGCGAACAAGCCGGTCTCGGTGCCCTGCTCGAGATACACGTTGTGGACCTGTTTTACGACCTTGAAATCTGGTCTGTTCTCCAGCCACGTGTACTGGAAGGTCCCTGCCCCCGTACCTGTGAGGGGGCGCTCCTTCCACGCCGCCAAGGCGACCCTCCAGTAGTCTCCCCTGGAGCTGATATCTAGCGAGGCGAGCCTCTGGCCGATGTTCCCGGTCTCGTCTGCGTTGCTGAAGAGCGTCGCGTAGGCTTGCCCGAGACCTCCGTAACCGTTGACGACCACGAAAGCGCCCGAGGCGACCGCAAGCACTCCTCCGGCCACGACGAAGATCCCCAGTTTTCGCCTGAGCACCGGCGACAGCTCGTAGCGGTTCATAAGGATAGCGTAGGCTGCCTGCAGCGCGAAGGCCACGAGGAGGGCCACGACCAGATCGTTCCTGAACAGAATCCCGTCGGCGATCTTCTGCTGACGTGAGACGTCGGTCCCGAGTAACCCAGGGAGGTTCTGCATCTGCCACAAGAGCCAGGCGCCGGGCAACGAGAGGAGGAGAAGGTCGGCGAGCATCCGCAGGCGGCCGCTCGTGACGACGAGGAGGACCATGAGTCCTATGCCGAGGGAACCGATGCCGCCGCGAGAGACCGTGAGGTAGAGCGCGATAAAGAAGGCGAGCGTGACGGCGGCGTAGAGTCCCCTCATGACGAAATTGCGCAGCGACCTCATCCGCGCCAGGGCCAGCACCACCCCCATACCCAGGATGACGGCGGTGGTGTTGGCGTATCCCAGGGTCGAGTCCATCCTTACCCCATCCAGGGAGCGAACCGGGTACTCGATCGGGCTGATTTTCTGCAAGAGTCCGTAGCCTGCGACCGCCGCTATCATGACGACCGAGGCGTCGATGATCGAGCCGACTTGGCGCCCTGAGGTGAGCGCGGCCAGTGCCATAAGGAAGGCCGCCAGGTACATAGAGGAGCGCAGGGTCTCCTTGATGGTCTCCGTCTCGCTTATCGTCCAGACCATGGAGAGCCCCTTTACGGCGACGAGCGCCGCCAGCAGCCCGACCAGCAGGATGGCGACAGAGGGCAGGTCCCAATAGAAACCGCGCACGAACAGCGTTACGAACAGCAGCGCCAGAACGCCCGCGGCGACAGGCAGCCAGAGCTCGTCCCTGTAGAGGCCAGCATCTAGCATCCCGTAGGCTGTGGCGACAAGGAGCGCCAGCATGACAAGACCCTTGAAAACGGCAAGCAGCCGGCCTGGACGGCGGTGCTTGTTCCGGTCCTCTTTGCGTTCCGTACCGGAGAAGCTCTCGCTGGCGTCGCTGGGGAGCTGGACTTCCCTCACTCCTTCGCCCCGGGGCGATCGCGCATCAGGAACATCCGTTCAACACCACCCCTAGCAGATTGGCACCTGCTTCCAGCAGGTCGTCCGTCGTCTCGCGGGCGATGCTCTTGGAAGTCCGAGAGGCGTGGACGACAAGCAAGATCCCGTCAAAGCCGCCAAGGAGGTTCGGGGACCGTAGCACCCTCGGGGCCACCGGCGCGTCGAGCAGAACAAGGTCCCGGCTCTCCTGCAGCCCTCGTACCGCCCTTTTGACCCCCTCATCCTCCAGAAGGGAGGCGGGATCCAACAGAATGGGACCAGTCGGGACGACCAGAAGTCCCGGGATGACCTCATACCCAAAGTTCTCCAGGGTCTTTCCATCGTCGAGACCACTGGTAAGCCCGACGAAGTTCGGTTCGCCGAACATCCTGTGCAACTGCGAGTTTTCGAGATTGCAGTCTACGACGGCGGCCCGTCGTCCCATGCTGGCCAGGGCGGCGCCGAGGCCGAGGCAGACGCTCGTGCGCCCGGTGCCACGCTCCGGGCTGGTGACGACGACGCTACCGGCCTCCCCCGTCCGCAGAAGGTTGCCTGCCAGCTCCTCGTAGTGACGCCTCACTGGTGAGCCGGGATCGAGCAATCCCCGGGCACCAGCGTCGCTCATGGCCCCGAGCCTCACGTCAACCATCGGTTTTCTTCGAAGAATAGTCCGGTATGGTGCCCAGCACCGGCACCCTCAGCGTTAATTCGGCGTCGCGCACGCCCCGCCAGCCGCTGGCCCGCCCCTCGAGTATCAAAGCGGCAGCGCCCCCGATCAACAAGCCTGCCCCTGCGGCGATGGCCGCGTAGATCAGGGGCCGAGGACTATAGTCTCCAGGCACGGCTCTCTGCTCTACGACGGCCTCCGCAACCGGTACGCCGTCGCCGAGGTTCTCAACTCCTTTGACGAAGAGCTCGGCGTAAGCATTCGCCGCCAGGGCCGCCTGCCCAGGCTCGTTGCCGAAGAATCGTATCTGTAACCCTGGCCCGCCGTCCGCGTCAACAACCGTCCTCGGGTCGAGCCGCTCTGAGAACGCCTTCGGCCCGGCCTCCCAGCCGGCCCGGCGCCTTACCTCGGCCAACATCTCCTGCGTAACGACGGCGCCGCGCACTTCTTCGAGGAAGGTAAGCCTGGCCTCCTCACCGTCCAACTTTTCCTGCGGCCTGACGCTCACCTTCGCCTCGGCAGTGTATACCGGCTCGCGGAAGAGCCCGAAAAGCAGGGCGATGCCGGCAAGGACCAGCACGGCCCCGAAGACCAGCAGACGCCGCCGCTGCAACACGTAGAGGATTTCGGAGAGCGAGGGATCGTCCCTCGCCCTGTCCCGCCAGCCCCGACCGCTAGTAGATGTCACTGTTGATTACCTGCTCACGATAGGCCCCAGGGTCCAATTTCAGCAACGCCAGAAGGCTAGGCGCCTGCTCGGATGGGCTCCGCGCGAGAATCCTGCGCGCCTGCCCATACCGACCCTGAACGACGAACGCATCGGCGGTGGCGAGGTCCATAGATACCAACAGCTGCCGCTGCCGCTCTCCTACTAGGGTGCCCGGCTTGTTCAGTTCGGCAGCCGCCATACGCCTCGCACGCCTTATGTTCTTCACGCCTTCACGCGGCTCGCCGGTTCGTACCTGGATCCTGCCAAGATCGTAGCGGTCCCGGTAGGTGAGGCTCTTCTCCTCCTCGAGCGCCTCGTACTTCTCCTTGGCCTTCTGCAGCTTTCCCTGTTTCGCGAGCGTCCGCGCGAGAGCACTGCTGGCCGAAACGGCGTTCGGGTTGAGCTCGAGCACATCACGGTAGCTCTTCGCCGCAGCGTCTAGATCTCCCATAGCGAGCCGGAGATTGGCCAGCGTCAGGTAAGGCAGGTAGTTGTTGGGGTCCCGCGCTATCGCCTGCTTCAAAGCCAGTATCGCCCTCTCGGGCGCTTTCTGCTGCCGCCAAAGAAAGGACTGAGCCTGGAGCGCTTCGGTATCGAAGGGGTCCAGGCGAACCGCCCTCCGCGACGCCTCCATCGCTCCCACAAAATCCCCTGCAGCGGCCAGGCGCTGCTGCTCGCCAGTGTAGTAATCTGACAGGTAGAGCACCGTAGCCAGCAGGGCCAAAACACCCACCAGAAAACCCGCGGAGAGTCTGAAGATCACACGGCTCAAGCAAGATCACCGCTCATGAGGATATCCACAACACCCCACGAATACAAGCCGCCGGGCGGGCAAAGCCAGCACGAAAAAAGCGGGCCCCCGAAGGGACCCGCCTGGTTAAGCCTCGTCCGGTCGCTTAGCGGACGATCCTGCGGGCCAGAAGGCCACCGGCCACAAGTAGGACACCGGCACCGAGCGCTATGAGCGACGAACCACCCGTGGGGGGCAGCTGGGCTGCTGCTGCTGGGGAAGCTGTAGGGGAAGCTGTAGGGGAAGCTGTAGGGGAAGCTGTAGGGGAAGCTGTAGGGCTGGCGGTGGGGGCGGCGTACTGATACTGCGCGGCAGCCGCATACTGCCCGCCAGCCGGCGCGGCAGCGGGGGCGGCAGCGGGGGCGGCGGCGGCGACCACGGCCGGGCTGACGTTGCACTGTTGGGATATGGCCTGGATGTTGACGTTGTTCCCGTACTGGCTTATCTGCACCTTGCCGACTTCTGCCTGTATGGCAGTCTGGACGCAAGCTTGATTGCCACTGCCGACCTGCGTCACCGAGCCTGTCTGGCCATCCTGCGCCAGAGCCGGGACAACGGCGGCCAACACCATGGCCAGCATAGCCGCTAATAACATTACCTTCTTCAACTCTACCTCCTATGCGATATCTGTCTCTACTGGTCGCATTTTTTCACCTCCAGCCCACAATGTCAACACTGTTGCCAATATCGCTGTCGATTTTCTTAAAACTTCTTAATAATCTAGGATAATTCTGGCCTCTGTTTAGCGGCGGGCACTGAAGTCACGGTATACATGGTAGTCTCGGAGCTGCTGTAGTCGCCCGCACAGGCACTTATGCCTATTTCGTGGAACCACCCGTCAGTATGTTAGTAGTGGCGTTGGATCATGTCCTTCGAATGAGCATGGGCGGCTTTCTGGAGTGCGGGATGCACGCAGAAAGTCCCCAAGCCGTGGTTCTTACGAGCGTTGTTGTGCAAGGTGCGCAGCCACTTCTCCCTGGCGTAGAAGAGATCTTACCCCCTCCGCACCTGCTGGCATACCCTCCACCCCCGCCTCGGCGGACAAGTCTACGGTGCCGAGACCCGCGGCCGCAAGGTGGACAGCGGCGAAAACCACCAGCAGACATCTCATAAATACATTCCCCTCTCGTCGTTTTAGCATTTCAGCCAGGCAGTATTTCAGCTCCTGGTTCTTTCCGGCCTCATGCTGGAGACATCGTCTTCTACAATCCTTGCTGCCTGCTGCCGGGAGCGCCCGTGGTGCTGCTCTGTGCGGGTATGGACAGTATGCGGTAGGTAGCGCGGGACATCTCCTGGATGGCGGCTCGGGATGCAAACTTGCTCATGTCACTGGCTATCACGACCATGAGATAGGCGTCTCTGGCGTCGCGCGCCTTCGGGAAAGACTATCCCGGCATCGGCAAAGGTAGTTCCGCAGTAGGACGGGCCGCTTGTTGAGGCTGGCCGCGAGGAAGCGCCAGTCGGCGTCTATCGCCTCCCTCTCGCCTGAGGAGGGATCCAGGACCACCGCCCCGTAGGTGGTGGGATGCGATTGCGCTAACTGGCCGAGCTCGCTCCGCAGGGGGCTCTGTCTTCTGCTCGGTGAGCTCCGTCTCGACGCGGGTGACGCCCGTGGCCGCCTCGGAGTCGGCCTAGGGATCAGGGTTTGAGCCTGTCTACAACCCTGCGGTGGGGCCTCCGGGCCGGACCCGACCGTTGGGATTTCGAGGCGGGCTACCGGTTCTCTCCATCGAGAGCGCAAAGAGGAGCGGGCCCGCGAGAGGTCAGATCAGTATAGGCAGCGCCACAAGGAGACGCCGGCGCTGTAGTCTGCGGTAGGCTTTCTTCTGCTGCTCGCGGCGTTGCCGCCGCCAGCCGTAGGCCCCTGGCGTCACTTGTGGTATATCGGACCTGGCCACCGGCGCGTGTATCGGAGTCTGCACGCAGGATGTTCGCGTCCCGATACCGGGGCTACTTGTTTATCGACCTGATAAAGGTAACGATAAAGATCGCTGAGATCAACATCAGCGCCCCTGCCGCGATAAGGCCCAAAGATATGAAGAAGATGGTGCCTGCCTCTGCCTTGTCCCAGGTCTGGGTAGCCCATACGAAGGCGAACAGAGAGGCGAAGAAGGTGAGAAGGATCAAGATCATGCCACCAGGCAGGTCCCTTATCTGGATCGCCGCCCGCTCCACCGCGTAGGCCACGCCTCCGCGGGCCGGATAGCCGGTCTCACGCACGCTCTGGATGGCATGCCTGAACTCTCCCTCCCCCGCGAGCCCGATGACCCGAGAGAGGTAGTACGCTTCGGAAGGAGATTTGCCCATCCGGAGTAGCTCCAGGTAGTTGCGTCTGTACAGCTCCACGGCGCCGGAATGGGGTGAGGCGAGCTGCTTGAGGAACGCGTGGGTGTCGAGGCGCGTGGCGTACCTGCGGGCCTCGTGCTGGGCGGCGCGGGTCTCGCGTGCCCCCGGGCCATGGCGCGAGATCTCGGCCACCTCAAGGAAGAACATCTCGCGGGAGAACTCTATGGCGCTCTGGCGCTCGCGGCGCCGGGAGGAGATCTCCGTCCTTATACCGCGCGATCGGTATTCCTCGCGCCGCAGATGGTAGACCTGCTCTTGGTAAAAATCCCTCTCCTGCAACGAGTCGGCCGTATCCCGCAGGCGGTAAGCCTCCTCGAGCGTCTCAGGTATCTTACGTTCTCCCATGAATCAGTGTTTACCTATACTCCAGATCTCACGGCCCTAATAACCCCTTCTGGGTCCTAAATGATACCATGAGCGTGTTGCGACAGAAACCTAACTACTCGTCGCCTAGCCTCCTCCTGACGGCCTCGGAGTCGGTCTCCCACAACCTGTAGAATAGCCCTCCCCCGCGTACCTTGACGTCGAGGTGGCCTTTGCCGGCGAGATCCTTGAGCATCTCGTCCGCTTCGTTTACCGTGAGCGAGGTCTCCATAGCCGCCTGCGCAGGCGTCAACTCTCCGCTCCTCTGTAGGGCTTCCAGTAGCTCGCGTTCCCTTGCGCTCGCCGCCGGAGGCTCCGAGCGGGTATCGACCAGGCCAGCGACACCCCTGGCGAAGACGCCAAAGGCTGGAAAGACTGCCCACCCGAAGATAAAGATCAGCCACCAGAAGTGGGTGAAAGCTATCAGGAGTGCGGCGGCTAGGAGGATCAAACCGCCCGTCACCACGCCCGTTACGGCTTGGGCCTTCGGGCTCATCTTCTCTACGTCCAGGCCGAAGAAGTCGTCAGAATCCCACCTGTGGTGGTGGTCTCTGCGGCGGGACTCCAGGTCGCGATCCGGTCTCTTCTCCACAGGTTTACCTCGGGTCCCAATATATCAGCAACCTCCCTTATGGACCACGCGAAGGTCGGGCGCGAAAGTGCTAACCTCATCGCAATTACAAAGGAGGTCTGGCGGATGGACTTGGGTGAGCGCGTGGATGGTTCGAGAGAAGAGTTACTCGGGGAGTTGAACGAGTTCCTCCGGATGCCTTCGATCTCCGCCCGCGCGGACGAAAGCGGAGACTTCCGCAACTGCGCACAGTGGGTGGCGGGGAAGCTGGAGGAGGCCAGTGCCGAGGCCAGCATCATGGAGACCGAAGGACACCCCGTAGTCTACGCTGAGGTCGGCTCTGGCGAATCGACGCTCCTGTCCTACGGCCACTACGACGTGCAGCCGCCTGAGCCTTTGGATCTCTGGGAGAGCGAGCCGTTCGAGCCGACGATCAGGGACGGGGGCCTCTACGCTCGCGGCGTCGCCGACGACAAGGGCGACGTGCTCGCCCGCATACAGGCGTTGCGTCTGTACACGGAGGAGCACGGAGCGCTGCCCTTCAAGCTCAAGTTCCTTATCGAGGGCGAGGAGGAGATCGGCAGCCCCAACCTGGCGCCCTTCGTCCACTCCAACGCCGATCTCCTCTCCGCCGACGCCTGCCTCTGGGAGGGTTCCATGAGAGACGGGGCGGGACGGCCCATGATCTTCTGCGGCACCAAAGGGATGGCCTACGTGGAGCTGCGTGCCCGCGGCGCCTCCCACGACCTGCACAGCATGTACGGCGGCATAGCCCCGAACCCTGTCTGGCGTCTCGTCCAGGCCCTCAGGACCATCAAGGACGAGAACGGGGAGATCATACTCAACGGCCTCGACGACCTCGCCGAGGAACCCTCGGAGAAGGACCTCGAAGCCATAGCCCGCATCCCCTTCGACGACGCCGCGCTGCGAGAGTCCTGGGACGTCGAGGCCATGGACCGCGGACTGACCGGCCAGGACGCGCTGCGCGAGATGCTGCTGCGCCCGACCGCGAACATCGCGGGCATACAATCCGGCTACACCGGTCCAGGCTCGAAGACCATCGTACCTTCTGAGGCGTTCGTAAAGATGGACTTCAGGCTGGTTGCAGGCCAGAGCCCCGGTCCTGTACTCGAGTTGATCCGGTCCCACCTCAGGAAACGCGGCTTCGACGACATAGAGGTCGTCGACCTGCACGGCGTCGAGCCGGCGAAGACGCCCGTCGACTCACCCGTCGTCCGCACCGCGGTGCAGACGTGGCAAGATCTGGGCGAAGGCGAAGCTGTCGTGTATCCGACCATCGGGGGGAGCGGGCCGACCTCGCTCTTGGTCACCGACCTCGGGATACCGACCATTATGACCGGGAGCGTGGCGAACGCAGGGAGCCGCCTCCACTCCCCGAACGAGTGGATCCGCCTGGACGACTACTTCGAGTCCATAGGCTACTTCGCCCGCTTCTTTGAGAGGTTCGCCCTTTGACGGAGGAGAAAGGCAATGGTCTCGATCTACCCGAGCGCGTCAGGAAGAGCCTCGCCAGGGCGGTTGCAGCGGGAGGCGTGCAGGCGCGGGTGATCTCCACGCAGGGTCGCGGGTCGATGCGCCCCCCGCAAGGACACATAATCATCGCCGCCGGAGAGGAAGAGGTGGAAGCGGTCCGCGGTCCCGCCCGTATCGTGCGCCGGCTGGAGTTCTACAAGACGTTCTACGGGCCCGTCATTCGCCTCGCCCTCAGCATCTACCCAGTGGAGGGCGAACCGCTCTCCGTCGGTACCGCTCTCAACGTCTCCCAGGTCAGCGGTGACGCGGCCCTCACGGGCCTCGGCCGCCAGAAGACGATCTACATACACTTCTACTCCGCAAGTGGCGACGACCTCACGTACGCGTTCTCCAAGGAGATCCCCAACGCTACGGAGCAACGCGGCGAGGCGAAGAAGGTCCTCAAGATGGCCCGCGACGCCTATACGGAGACACCGCAGGAGCGCAGGAGCTTCAGGGCGGCCGTCGAGCTCGCCGGGCGGCAGTTCGAGCTTCCTGTACCTGAACCTGGCGAAGAAGGATAGTCTTCGGCTGTGAGCCCGCGTATACTGCCACGTATGCAAGCGGGGAGATCTGCCAACGACTTTGTAGCGAAGATTAGCCGGGCTCTAGAAGGGGCTGGGCGCAAAGGCATCCACGTGAGCGCAGGAGCGGGGTCATGTGATCTAGAGGCCCAGCAGTTCGACCGTCACCTCTCTGAGGAAGCCGAGCCGCTCCCGGCCGGGCGTCCGCACCACTTGGAGTCTCCGGTGGGGTCCAGGGACCTCGGCGGCCACGACGGCACCTCACGGCTCTGCTACTTTTTGGATGGAGTGCAGAGCTCGCGTGAGATCGGGCGCATAGGGATGTCTCCCGTGGTCGTATCGACGGTGGCAGCCACGATCGTCAACCGCTGCGGGAGGCGGTTCTCGCGGATGCCGCTGGAGAGCCCGCCCGTGGTGGTGCAGGCCGTGATCCTACCCCGCAGCGCCGGCGACGCGAGTGTCGAGGCTTTCTGGGAGTTGCTTCTCGCGGCCGGGTTCTCCGAGCTCGACCCTGAGGAGGTCCCTTCCTCCCCCCACCTCGTCCTCGACTCCGCGGAGTATATAGTCGAGGCTAACCCATCCGACTATGTAGGCATGAGGGAGAGGGCGCGCGGGAGGGTCAGGTCGCTGAGGGAGCGCCTGGAGGGAGGGCTGCTCAGGCGGTGGGAGGGTGACGACAGCGTTCTGGACGATTCACAGGCCTGGATCGCGGTGGACGGGCAACTCAAGGAGATCAGGGAATCAAACAGGCGCGCTGTCGGCCTTATAAAGAGCGTGGCCCGTCCGGAGTTCGTGGGAAAGGACGTAGGGATGCTGCTCGACCTTGGGCCGGGGATGCGGACGACGAGCTTCGTCCCCGACTGGCAGCTTCGTCGCGACCAGAGCGAGCGGCGCACCTCCTGGTATCTCAGGATGTGGCCGCCGCAGCCCGGCGCCGACGCCCTCGGCTCGCTCATGCGCGTCGAGTCGCCGCGCGACACAGAACCTGAGCAGGTCGACGAGATATCGCGTTGGATCCTCGCCGAGCGGATGCCCCTGGCGAAACCGGATCCGAGGTGGCCGGCGATGATCTACCCGATCCAGTACGTTGAGAAGCTTCTGAAGTCGCTGGTGCAGGGCCCGGAGCGGGCCTACGCGCGGCTGGGGCGCCAACTCGCATCGAACGGGAGGAACTAGATGCTGCACGATAGTTTTCTGGACCAAGCCTCGGGCCCGATAGGCCGGGTCGTTACCAGCGAGGAGAGCCCGGCAACGGCCCACGAGTTCTTCTTCTGGACCGCGGAGGCCGAAGCCGCCCAGAACCTCGACATCGGGCACATCGTGGCCGCCGAGTCCGAGGACGCCACGGCTGTCGCCGTCCTCGACGACCCGCGCCGCTACTCTGATCTCCAGAGCTTCCTCGACGACTTCTACGCCTACGACGGCGACCCTTCGCTCGAAGCGCTCTCCGAGCGGGTCGAGATACTCGTCTTCCGCGCCCGCGTCCTCGCGACCAAGCACCGTGACGATCGGAAAAAGTCCAAACGCCCCGTGCGCACCGGACCCGTCTACTTCGCCACGAACGCGGCCATCGAGTTCGCCCTCGGGACCGAGGACTTCTCGGGCCACCACATCCCGATGCTCCTGCACGAGAACGGCAACGAGAAGAACGGACGTCCTCAGCGCACACCCCTCTACGTGGACGAGGAGTACCTGCTCGGCCCCGAAGCTGGCCATCTCAACATTACGGGTATGAGCGGGCTCTCAACCAAGACCAGCCATGCCCTCTTTACCATTGCGAGCACGTTTCAGACCGTGAAGGAAAAGAAGGTCGCCGCGCTCATGTTCAACGTGAAGGGAGCCGACCTCCTTTTCCTGGACAAGCCGGTCGAGGTAAGCGCACAGGACGACCCCGAGCTCGCGGAGCGCTACGAGAAGGTGGGGCAGCGGGGATTGCCGCCAGAGGACAGGGAGATGTACGAGTCCCTTGGTATCGAGGTCAAGTCCTTCGATAACCTCAAGATCTTCGCCCCCTTGCGTTACGGGATGGAGTCAGGGGAGCGCGTCGTGTACGCTGAGGGCATCCCTGCGCGCAAGCTGAATACATTGAGGAGCGCGCGCGGGGAGGATTCTTGCGTTTATCCGGTGGTCTGGGAGCTCAGGGACGTGCTGCCCTACGCCGGCTACATCTTCGAACCATCAGATATGGACGACAAATTCCGAGGCTTCATAGAGGAGCTGCGCGACAGAGGCGTCAGGACGACGGCGGACTTCTACGCTTTGCTCGATGAGATCGAAGACTACTTCGAGGCGGCCCGTGAGGATGGGAAGAGCGTTTCATCCTGGAACGGCCACAACCACATGACCATCGCCAAGGTCCGGAACCGCTTCAAGGTGCTCCCGAACAAGTGCGGGGGCCTCCTGGCGCACGGGCGCGTCGAGCACGGCGACCTGCCGCGCGCGGACGGCCCGTTCGAGGACAATGAGATGCGCGTCGTTGACATCTCCCAGCTCACCGGGGTGCCGCAGGACCTCATCGTGACGAGCGTTGTATCGAAGATCTGGGAGCTCGCAGAGACAGGCAGACTCGGGGTGGACAAGCTCATAATCTTCGTGGACGAGCTAAACAAGTACGCCCCGTCAGGCAACTCCCGTACTTCGTCCTTGAAGAACACGCTCGTGGACATCTCCGCCCGTGGCCGGCACCTCAACCTCACGCTCTTCGGGGCGCAGCAGTTCAGGAGCAAGGTGGACGACGAGGTGATAGGAAACGCCGCGACGAGCCTCTACGGCCGCGTCGGCGACGAGGAACTCACCAACTCCAGCTACCGCTCCTTCTCGGGTACGACCCGAGAAGAGCTGCTCCAGCTAGAGAAAGGACGACTTCTCCTGCGCCACGCGCACTATGCAGTACCGGTCTTCGGGCGCTTCCCGCGTCCGCCGGTCCTCATGGGCAAGCAAGGCACGGACATCTTCGGCGAGCAGCGCGGGGACGCGGCGTCTTCCGTCCTCGCTGTCATGCGCAACCTGACAGCCAAGCCGCCTGCCATAACTACCATTCGCTCCGAAATACAGGGCGTGCCGGAAGAGCAAGTCTACGAGGCCCTCGACGCCGTGCAGGCGGCGCACCGCACGGGCCACGGCGCAGCGGATCCTTACAAGAACTTCCGCTGGAACCTCAAGCGTCCGGCGAGGACCGGTTTAGGCCGCCGCGACGCGTCCAGGATCCTCTCCGGCCTGGATCGGATGAGGGATTAGCCCTGGCCGCGGTCTCACGGGCGCGGCTTCTCAGAGGAGCTGGTGGTGGACGATACGCGCATCGAGGCGTACTGGCAGAGCTATCTGGGCACGCTACCGACAGCTTCGCCGGTGCATGATGTGCAGTATACGGCAAAAGGATGGGGCGACTCTCCACGGATGGCGGACGAGTTGGGAGCCCTGATCGTGGACGGGACCAAGACGGCGACCTGCTCAGCGCTCTGGGAGTGCGAAGTAGAACCGTTGCCCAAGGTTGGCTCGAAGACCATCGTCCTTGACGGAAACGGCGATCCGCTGTGCATCGTCGAGACGACCGAGGTGGAGGACAGGGTCGACGCCCGGTTCGCCTACGAAGAAGGAGAAGGGGATCGCTCACTCGACTACTGGCAGGATGCGCGCTGGCGGTACTTCTCGCGCACGTTACCGAAAGTAGGCAGAGAACCAACTATAGATATGCCGCTGGTATGCGAGCGGTTTCGTGTAATCTACAAGTAGGATGCAGACCCACGTCACACGGTTAGAATTGCTCGGATCTAGAGTAGTGAGGATCGCAGGAACATAGTCCGCATAGCTCACATCTCGGATACGCACCTGGGTTACACCCGGTACGCGAAGCTCCATCAGGAGACTAGCCGCAATCAGCGGGAGGTGGACGTCCAGGAGGCTTACGCGCGGGCCGTCGACGCCATCCTGGAGTGGGATGTGGACCTGGTAGTCCACTCCGGCGATGTCTTCGATTCTGTGCGCCCTGCGACGCACGTGATCATCGGCTTCCTGAAACAGACTTTCCGGATCACGCGCCAGGACATCCCCTACCTGGTCGCGGCAGGCAACCATGAGACACCGCGCCTCCGCTCCACCACAGCGGCCCTGGAATACGCGAACCTGGTAAACGCGATCTCCGCCCACGGTTTCGATATAGATTACGAGCCTGTTGATGTCGATGGTGCCAGGGTGGGCGTGACGCTTGTCCCGCACGGGGCTGTCTTCGGGACGGGTGCGGTGACGCCGGCACGCGAGGCTGACGTGAACATACTCGTGACACACGGGTTAGTTCCAGGCCTCGAGGCTCGTCAGCACGAGATGGGAGAGGCGAATCTGCAGCCGGGGATGCTCGAGGGCGGCTTCGACTATATAGCCCTCGGCCACTACCACGAGTTCCACGAGCACAAGCCGGACGCCTACTACGCGGGCGCGACCGAGCGATTCGGTTTCGGGGAGGTGGAATCCAAGCCAGGCTTCGCCATTGTGGAGTTCGACAGCAAGGGCTTGAAAAGCGTCGAGCACGTCGAGATAGCGGCGCGGCCGATGCTTGATCTACCCAAGATCAGTGCCCGCGACATGGACGCTGCCGGGTTGACAGAGGCAGTGCACGATAGGATCTCCGGCGTCGACCTCGACGGGGCCATCGTCCGCCTCAGGGCTTACGACGTCAGGCACGGTGTGGCGAGCGGCGTGGACCGCGAGCTGCTGCGAGGTCTGCAGCGCCGCTGCCTGAACTTCTCACTGGAGGTCCACGCTGAGGAAAGGCCCGAGGATCTGGAGAGGAACGGCTCCTCGCCCGCCGTCTTCGGACCACTGGGCGAGGAGTTCGCGGCGTTCGTCGCTGAGCGCAGGGAGCGTGGCGAGCTCGAGGCGAAGTTCGCAGAAGAGTTCCTGGAGAAGGGACGCGCGTACCTGACGCGGGCTGCGAGCGAGGAACCGGAGAGCGCAGCGTGATCCTCGAACGCCTCTTTATAGAGAATTACAAGCAACTGAGGGAGTCCGTAGAGCTGTACCCGCCGGAGGGAGCCATCGGCATCGTCGGGCCGAACGGCGCCGGCAAGTCGACCCTTTTCGAGAGCATTTTGTGGGCCTTTTTCGGTTCTCGCGGCGGCGGACCACGCGTCGCCAACGAGTCCATCCCCTGGAGCGGCGGCTCGACGAAGGACCCCACCACTGTCGAGGTAACCTTGGCGACCGACGGCGGCTCCTTTACCGTGCGCCGGCGTTTGAGGAGCGGCTCGACGAGCGCCGAGGCTATCGACGCCGCCGGCAGGACCGTCGTGAGCGGGACGGCCGACGTGACACGCTGGGTCGAGGAGAACCTGCTCCGGATGCACCGGACGGCCTTCGAGGCGACGTTCTACGCCCGCCAGAAGGAGCTTCGTTTTTTCGCCCACGATGAAGGCATAAGCAGGGTACGTAAGATCAGTAAGCTTTTGGGCATCAGCAGTGTCGAGACCGCCCAGTCCTTCCTGCGCGAGGACCGCAATACCCTCCGTTCCGAAGCCCGGCTCCTCGAAGGTCGCCTCGCCGACGCCGACCTCAACTCCCTCCAGACCGAGCTGGAGAACGCCATCAAGGAGTGCGACCGTCTCGAAACCGAGCTGGAGAAGGTCTCCGAAGAGCACGACACCGCCGAAGAAGGGCTCAGATCGGCCCGCGAGGTCCGCGCCGCCCTAGAGAGTACATACCGCGAACACTCGCGCCTCACGGCCGACCTGCGCGAGGCCGAGGCGGACAAGCGCCGCGCCGAAGACCGCCGCGAAGAGGCTGAGAAAGATCTCGCCGACCTCGCCGCCGCCGAGGAGGAGCTGGGTCGCCTGAAGCCGCAGACTGTCAGGCTTCCAGAGGTCGCCTCCGAGCTGGAGCGGCTGGAGGAGGATAGGAGACGCTCCGAGCAGCGCGACCGTAATCGCAAGGAGTACCTGAAGACACAGCGGCGCATCTCGGACATAGAAGGCGAGGTCTCGGACGCTCTGGAGGAGCTGGACGGGGACAAGGTCCTGCCCGGCTTCCACGATCTCCTCGATCTTGACGGTCCCTGGCTGCTCTCCGAGACCCTCGCGGTATTGGATCGGGCAGCGAGAGAGTTGGAGCGGGCGGAGGCCCGCCATGAGCAGCTACGGAGGCTCGCGGAGGATCACCACGCTTATAGGCTCGCGGCGGAGGCCGTCCGCGAGGCCGACGAGTCGTACCGGGCGGCACGGGAAGAAGCCGCCGGGTTCGCGGAGGATCTCGAAGACCTCTCGGGCGGCGAGGACCTGGAGCGGGTGCAGCGCGAACTGCACGAGGAGGAGGAGAGACTGCGGGAGCTCGCGGCGCATCACAGGGGAAGGGCCAACGCCGACGAGCGAGAGGCGAAGAATGTAGATAAGGCCAGGGAGGCTATCGACAGTGGCGCAGAGGAGCACTGTCCCACCTGCCACAGGGAGTTCGAGAGTGGGGAGCAGGCGGAGATCTCGGACACCTTGAGGAGGCAGGCAGCCGCGATCCGTCGCCGCGCCGACCGTGAGACCGGAGAGGCCGAGAAGCTGGCCGCCTCCGCGAGCAAAACCGCAGAGAGGCTGGAGACGGTCACCTCGAACCTGAACCGTTGGCGCGAACTGCGCGAGGCGAAGGTCCGCGCTGAGGACCGCGTCGCCGCCCGTCTCGAAGTGCTCCAGAAATCCAGGTCCGGCCTGGAGGAGCTCGAGACCCGCATCACAGGCACTGAAGCCCCCGGCGACGCCGACCTCGAAGCGTCCCGCGCCCGCTGCGACCGTCTGAGGGAGTTGCGCGACACCCGCCCGCATGTAAAGAGCCTCGCCACCGAGCACTCAAGACTCGCACAGCGCCTTGAGGAGCTTGTCGAGGAGATCGAAAGTCT
>Ga0126314_10000306_pt1 | contig 24298 bp, 15 predicted proteins | sample Plot105B_FD_92535 | JGI IMG/M metagenome (GOLD analysis project Ga0126314, IMG submission 92535) | Serpentine soil microbial communities from UC McLaughlin Reserve, CA, USA - Plot105B | ecosystem: Environmental > Terrestrial > Soil > Grasslands | place: USA: UC McLaughlin Reserve, Lake County... | reverse complement strand
CTTATTGCTTCTCTACTAAATGTCGAATTTGTAAGTATCAGACTTGATCTTGTAATGGCACGCATAGCAAGAGAATGCGTGATGAGAGTATAGGGCTTGAAATATGCTCTCCAGAAAAGAGATTTTTGGTATTTATTGCTGGCATAGCTTGCTGTCGAACTCATTAAAGATGTGGGAAAGTGAAGATATAAAAGATAAGGTGTAGCCCCTGAGATTCTATACGGCAGAGCATCTCCATGAGTATTAATAACAACTTCTGAATCCTTTAGATCTATTGAAGAAAGCATCGTCAATAGCCTTTGATAAATGCCAAAATAGTTAAGTTTGAAAGGAAGCAGAGACTTTATCCTTCCAATGTGTATCTTTTTGCCATAAGCCCTGTTGATGCTATCAAGGTCAGGAGGCTGAACAGTCACAAGTTCTACCTCATAACCAAGCTCGTATAATGATTCTATAGTTTCGATGGCAACCGTTGTCTCGCCGCCAAGAGTGTTCAGCGTATGATGTATTACGACAGCCTTGGTCATGAAATGGACTCTATTGATAATAAGTAATATTACCTGTTTTTAAGGCTTTGACCATTATCGCTGTTTTTATTGTGTATCTTTAATCAATGTACCTTTGTAGCACTATTATCATGGAACCTTACTCATCTTAATGCACAAGCGGTAAAGAGGGTCTCTAATTTTGCATCGTCAATCATCATGATAATAGTATCTGAGACGCAGTTTTTGTACGAGATGTGTACTAATAGAGAGATAGAAGAAAAAAGAAGAGAAGGGGGGTATACACAGACGCCGACTTTAGTCTTCATCTATGTAGATTTAGCTACGTCTAATTACAGCCTGGGAAGCGAGGGTTATCTCTACCTTCTTGGCCTGGAGGACAGAATCCGCCGTCGCCGTCTTCGTCAACGACAACTGTAGTGCCATACGGGAAGACATCTACTTCCTCAAGATCCAGGTTAGCGGCTCGCTGTTCTGCTAGGTTAGCTGCTCTTTGGTCTTGGTCGATTATTGGTACTGCTATTTGTGTATTGGTGTCATCTCCGAATGCAACGTTGTTGCTTAGGTCAACGTCATGTATGCTTGAGTCTTGGTCTACATCAGCTCTGTTATCTTGGTCTACGATTCCAGTAGCTTCAGCTGTAGCTTCAACTATAGCTTCAGCGCTAGAAGTGGTTGTGTCAGAGTCAGAGCCGTCAGAAGAATGATGCTTCTTGTCTTTACCATGATGGTCACCATGGTCTTCATCTGATGCATCTGAGTCTGCGTCTGCGTCTGATGCTTCTGCTGCTGCTCTTACATCTTGTTCAGCGTCATTGGATTGTGCTACGGTTGCAGTGTTATCTCCTGTATCTAGTTCATTAGCTTGTACGTTTGTTTCACTTTGATCATTATTTTGCTCTACATCATTTCTTGCTTCTTGATCTTGGTCATTTTCTTGTTCATTTGTTTGATCTATGTTTTGATTATCGTCCCCTTGATCTCCGTCGTCGCCGTCATCGCCGTCATCTCCATTATCGCGCTCGCCAAAGACACTATCGAGGACACTATTTGCGATGTCACTTCCTAGTTGGGCTTGAGCGTATTGACTGAAGCTAACCGGTGCTATTACAAGTCCTGAAAGGGCTGTAACAGCTACGGCAGCGAAGACGATTTGTTTATGCTTGAGCATTGCTGCTATTACTGTTTCGAACATCAGCGATATCAAGTTAGCAAGGTATTAAAGAGTTGCTAATGAAAGTTTGTGAATCTTTGTCTTTTCGTTCCATTTTTGGGAGAAATCTGTTTAGAGTGCCTCATAGAGGATAATATTTAACTTAGTATCTACAGCTTCTTTGCAAGAATGATGCCAAAAATCACAAAATCATTTTGTACCTTACTTAGTTGCTGCTATTGGGCACTAATGAATCCCCGGCCTCCAAACAAGATAATAGTTCATGACAGTTACCAATGAGATTGCCACAAGCCATGTGCAGGCAGCGGCTAGTGTGACTAGCCTATTGCCTGATCTCGTTGATATATAGTACAAAGCTATGGCTGCAGGAATTTCAAATGGTATATCATAAAATACCCTAGTCTGAAGTACCCACCATCCAAAAGTGAGTGGAACAATTCCTGCGGAAAGGAAAATAACTAAAAATAGATTACTAGGCTCTCGCATATTCGATTTGAGAACCCAAAATAATCCGAGTAGCAAAATTATAAAGTTGCTGAAAATTCCGCCTAGGCTATCATGCATTGTCGCATTTAAGATACGCCATCGCATGCTAAGGTGTTCGATGCCAAGATTTGTCTGTGCAACTTGTATATCTCGCTCTACGCCTCCAGAAGAGCCAATTAACACCACCTTAGTAATGTCAATCACAATAGCTAGGAGGATGGCTAGAAGAAGCCAAATTATCCTTTTTCTGGTGAAAAGATTGCTGACGTTGTTGGCATTGCTCTTCTTGTCCTTCTTCCATATAGCCATTAACAACATGGCCACTAGAAATGTGCCTGAAATTGCTGTAAGTACTGTCCATGTATATATATGGATAAACAAAACTCCAATAAGCAAAGTCGAAAAGACAACTATGTCAGAAAAACGACCCGATCGCAAGTATCTAAAGAGAAATGCTATTGATATGTACCCTACTATCAGCGCAAGCCAGTTAGCATAAAAGCCAGCATATATCCCAATTAATGTATGAAAGGATATTGCTCCAAGAAACGCAGCAATTACCGCTATTTTTTCATTTCTTGTAAGTGTTAGCGTTAGGACATAAAAAGCCAAAACAGTACCTGGCCCAAGAATTATTGGAAAATGTTCTATTACTTCTGAAAGATTACCCCCTACGACCTGGTAAACAAAAAAGAGAAATAACAAAGAAAGAGGTCTGTCTCCGCTTTGTCCTTGTACGGCAAATGCTTGATAAATAAGGTCAGATAAGTTTTCTGATTTTGCTAATTCTCCAATCCAATGGACATAATACTCAGTATCAACTCCAATGTTCTGATTATCCTTGTTTATCAAAGGGTGTTGTGGAATAAGGACCAAAACAATGGAGAGAGTGAGAGCAAGTAGTACAAAGCCTACTTTGGTTCGTGGGTTTAGTTTATTCTCTTTGTAACCGTCAGCTAAGGTTTTGCTTATATCTTCTTTTATATCCAGTTTGAGCATTCTTAATGCTGCTCTATATAGAAGTTTCACAGCTAGGCAGAATACTAGTGGGAAAATGTAAATGGTAGAAAAACTCGATAACAATAAGAATAGTTCATTTGCCGGGTTATTTCCAGCGTAAGAACCAAAATTAGGAGTAAGAAAAACAGCTGATACCGGAAAAACTATGCCTACTGCACTAATAGCAATCAGAGCCAAAGAAATATATCGCCAAGTCAACTTTCCATTAAAATTGAGGATGTTTTTCTCCTGTTTTTTACGGTAGTAGTATAACGTAACGCCAATAATTAATGGAAGAGATAGTAAGGTAATGACACCAAAAATTAGATTATCTGGACCAAGAAGTGCCAAAATGATGCCAGCCCCGGCGTAAGCTATTGAAAAGTAGTAACGAATAGCCCTGTTCTTAACAGAAAGCAAGAACCATGAGGTTGTTGCAAGTATGACAATAACATAATCAATATGTTGATTTATGATATATGCGTGAAAAACAGTATAAACAGTTGCTCTATCTACAAGTGGATAGACAGATATTCTAAAAAAAGAACCAATAGTATATAGATAAAAGAAAATACAGACAGTAAATGCCGCGCCGGATAATATTGAGGAGATTGGCATCCCGTATCCTAGCTCCCTACTGAGTTTGCTGGCGGCAATTGCGAGCACAGCCATATATTTAGCTCTTCCTAGCCATAGATATTAATAATACAGATATAGGTTTTCATACTCCACTTGAGCAAGTCATTATCCTGGCAATCCACGCTATAATATCGCACATATTATGGATAATATCTGGTTAAATGGATTGTTTTCATCAACGGGCTCGGTATTGCGGCAAGCGGCAACCAATAGACTCTCATCTACTGAGTTGTTATCGAGGCAGATCAAATCTATACATTACTATGAACTAAACTATTGTTATCAAGCACTGAACCAAGAGAGAGCGCTTTAATGATCATCACACATAACAGAACTAAAGATATTATACATTTTACTATGGATTTTATTAAGAGTAGTAATCAAAATACAGCTCCAGCAAACTTTAAATCTTATAACTTAGCATCTCATGGCCTTATGACGCTATCCTCAGAAACGATAGTGACTAGTAGACGCAGATCTATCCCAGAATTGAGGATCTCAGTAATAATTCCAGTTTTCAATCAAGTAGGAAAGATTTCTTATTCAATTGAGAAAATAAAGCAAGCAGTTGAATCAGCCTCCAGTAACTATGAGCTGATTGTTGTAAATGACGGCAGTACTGACAACACCTTGACAATTTTAAGAGATCTAGCAATGACGGATGAGCATTTACATGTTATATCTTACACACCAAATAGAGGAAAGGGATATGCAGTAAGACAGGGTGTTTTACACTCACACGGAGACGCTGTGATATTCTTGGATGGTGACTTGGATATTTCGCCTCATTTAATAAGGGACTATGTTGAAAAGCTTGGAACGTCTGATTTGGTAATAGCATCAAAAAGGCACCCGGAATCTAGCGTTACAATTCCAAGGTCGAGGGCGTTTTTAAGCAGAGCGTTTCACCTCCTAATCAAGCTGACAATAGGTATCGCCCAAGCAGATACGCAAGCAGGGTTTAAAGTAGGAAAAGGAGACATAATGCGCACAATCTTCAGAAATATCAGTGTCAATCGTTATGCTTTTGACGTGGAGTTGCTTACCATAGCCTCTATCCTGCATTTAAAAGTTCAGGAGATGCCGGTCATAATGACGATAGAACGTAGATTCAATACTAAGGAGATTGTCAATATGTTCAATGACGTAATGCGAATTTATTACAAGCATAAACTGCTTCATAAATATGACAAAGAATTGATTGGGCTCTCAGTCAAACTTGAAGGTGAGAAAGACCAATATCAGCAAGATTGTTTTGTAGCATAGGGAGATACCTATTAATTATCTCGATTGTGCTGGAACTATCTTAAGAAGAAGAATGGACCAGGTGGAAAGCTAAGATGCAAAAGAAAGGCTCTGCTTTGACGAATAAATTCGTTGGCCAGGGAATGCTTCTTTTTATTGATCAAATAGTGGTATCAATTACAAATTGGGTTTATTGGTTCCTGATTTCTAGATTTGCGTCAACCTCAGAAATAGGTCAGGCAACCTCTGTTTATAGTTTAGTGCTTTTAATCGCAGTTATATGCCAAATGGGCTTAGAATATCCCCTGTTAAAAAAATCATCCTTACACCGGTCACAAGTCCTGGGAACAGCACTCGCTATTGAATTGGTAGTAGCATCAGGTTCGATAGCTGCTGTACTATTTCTTGCTAATACAGATATGTATCATGCATCTTTGGGGGCATATGTGGGTCTGGCTGTTGCACTGCTTATTCTTTCGCCAATAGGTTTCGTCAGCCGCTTCGCGTTGCTTGGAATTTCAAATGCAAGAAGTGTGCTAGTCTTCGATATCGCTGCCACCGGGGCTAAATTCTTATCGGCGTATATTCTGTTATCAATAGGTTTCGGAGCTTTTGGCATACTTTTGTCGTTTATGATAGCAAGTCTGGTGACAGCGATTACCATGTTAGCGGTCGCGGGAAGCCGATTGTCGCTTAGGCCAATACGTGACAAAAGATATGTCATAGAAGTCATTAAGGAAGGATTGTCTAATGCGCCTTCAAAACTATCTAGGACAATAATTATGACACTTAGTGTAATCCTTCTTGCCTCTTTTGGAATAAGCGATTCAAATATAGGCATTTTTTATATTGCCATGATGCTCAGCGTCGTTGGAGCCAGCCTAGCAGCAAGTATGTCATTTACGGTTATTCCGGCATCGACGGAGTCCAAAATTGATTTATCTTCAGGCAGTCTAAGGCTTGGTTTAAGCTTTACTGCACCTATAGTTGCAGCATTAATCGTAGCACCGAGAGATATCCTTGGTATCATTGGGCCACAGTATGCTTCAGCAGACACTATTTTATTAGTGCTCTCTATGGGGATACTGCCAATCGCTCTAACAATGAATGCATCATCTAAATTCAATAACTTAGGCCGTTTGAGAAATATAATAGCTATTGGTGTCGTACAAACAGTAGTATTCCTGGCATCCTTTCTCATTCTCGTTCCTTACTATGGCAGCCTTGGAGCCGCATATTCAATTCTAATCGCATACACTGCTTCTGCAATATATGCAATATCTCTGTTTGAAACAGCTGAGAGAAGGTATGTTGCAAATTCTGTAGTTGCTATTATCATAGGTTGTGCTGCAGGTTATGGAATTAATTTAATGCTAGATCATAGTTTACCCACAATTGTCTCGTCAGTCGTAGCAACATCAGTAGTCTTGCTCGCATTGAGAAACACTTCAGTTTCAGAATTAAGACAATTAGTTGTAACTATGATGAATCCAAGGCGGAGTCATTTATGAAAAAGAAGAGCATTCAAATGCTATATCAAATCATAAAAGATGTTACTCTTGGAGGATATACTGAATGAATTTTTACGAAGTAGGATATTCCTCTGAAAGAATAACAAACACAAGTAAAAAGCATATGATGAAGTCCGTGAAATTCCTACGAAAGACATCTTCATTGAAAGTGCTACATGTAGGATGCGGTGAAGGATATTACTTCAGACAAGCAATAGATGAAGGTATTGACGCATATGGTATTGATATCTCTAGACGTGCATTATGGCAAAGCTCCTTAAGGCATTGTCGTCACCATCTTGTCAGCAGCATGATCCCATGCTTTAATCTTTACTTCAGCTTTGACAGTTATTATCATTATTTGCAGACCGGAAGAAATGCACCTAACCTATCGCTAGATTTTACTAGCCACCGATGGACCCTTCTTGCACAGACACATCCACCAAATTCTCATTATCAGGAGCACGGTTAGCGGTTACAGTTAGTGGCATACTCTGGCTAGTAGTTGTAGTTACAAGCGATAACGTAGTTCGCCCAGACATATATATTAGCCCGTTATTTGGGGACAATAACGTCACATTTTCACGAGAAGGAGCAACATAGCCAACAAGGGCTCTCTTGTCCAAGATGTAAGACTTCCCTAAACCCGGGAATAAGTTCCTATGACTGCAGCCATTGTCATAAATCCTATCTAATCCGTGACGGATATATTGATTTTTTAGAAGAAGTCGATTTCTATGCAGGAGAGTTACCCCAAAGTGATATGAGAAAATTAATCAAAGAAATAGACTCATTGGGATATAGTGAGGTACTTAAGCGCCTTTCTCTCAAACATCCGTATTTGAAAAGCTACATTGAAGATAAGAGAAGAGGAGATTGGATCTGTCATTGTTTTAGTAGGAGTAACAGACGCTGCCTGGATATAGGTAGCGGACTTGGGAACCTCAGCGAAATGCTATCTCACCATTATGACGAAGTATATTCGTTGGAGGCAGTGCCTGAAAGAATCGAGTTTCAAAAACGGCGATTCAAGAATTTAAAAGTAAATAATGTCACTATTGTAAGAGGCAATGCTCTAGAGCTTCCTTTTCCAGATGACTATTTTGACTTAGTCGTATGCAATAGAGTCTTAGAATGGGTTGGGATAATGAATACTACCAGACCTCCACGGGAAGTTCAATTATCCTTTCTTCGTGAAGTAAAAAGAATTCTTTCTGACAAAGGTTGCTTATACATAGGAATAGAAAATAGGTTTAGCTTAGGGTTTTTCCTAGGGGTGCCTGACCATACTGGGCTTAGATACACTAGCCTTGTTCCCAGAAGTCTGGCAAACTTTCTAGTCAAGAGGTATGGTCGCTCTGGAGGATTGTTTCGTGATACCTCTAGCAGAGAAAACAAAAAGGAATGGAGAGGTTATCGTACATATACATACAGCATTATAGGCTACAACTCATTATTTAGGGAAGCTGGATTCAAATTTAAGTCATATTGGACCTTTCCGTCGTATAACGACCCCCACTTTTCTGGTAGACTCAACGACAGGGTTGCCTTAAAGGGATTTGTGCGATACTTGGGGCCTGCTACAGTTATGCCAAAGAACAGCAGGACAAGAGGATCCAAGAAACTGTTTTCAATAATCGAGAAATTTGACAGCAGACTCTTATTATTGATTGCTAAGGCTATGGCTCCATGCTTTCTATTCTATTGTTATAAGAATGAAATTCAAGAATCTATTGATGATATCATCACTGATGCTGCACAGCTTAGGAGCTATTTTACTCACAGTGATGCCCATAACATTAGATATCTACTATATGACAGAGACGGAGGAACGCCGTCAAAGGTAGCTCAAGTAAGAAGATATTCAAATGAGATTCCGCAAGTCCTCCCATATTACAGTAAGCAAGACCCTTTAGCAAAACAGCCTAAAGAAAGGATTTGGTTTGAGGAGTGGTTGCGGGACTAAATCACAAGGATTATAGAAGTACTTTTTTCAATCTATATCTTAAACCTTATATTTTCTTTATTAGGTATTATCTTGTATCTGCTGAGGAAATAAACTGCTACACCAACAACAGAGAAATCTAGAAAACACTCAAGTGAAATTATTCAGACTACCTAACTCATCATAAGCATATAATGGCTCTGTTCGAGTAATCTAACCATCCATTACAAGATCATTGATAAGAGTTTGAGTAAAATTCATAGTTAGCCCAACAGGTGAAGAAATGGCAAGGCTCTATACAAGTGCGAGAGCATTTCTCTGTCATGGAGTCAAGAACTTTATTACGAGTGCCCTTAAGGCCGCATCTCATGGATGCCTATAGCCGTCTGTAGCGAGAGTCGAATTTGCTAAATACTCGGTGAATCGGGTCTCATGCCAGTCCAGGATGACGTCGAGTCGTTTGTCAAACTAGTTCTTGAGCTCTTTAAGAATGAGCGGTATGCAATAACGAGGAGTAAAGGGTTCGAGACATTCTAAATAGTTATGTTTCGTCTTATCATATTGACAAATCTCGAGATAATTGAAGAATTACCAGGCCATACTTCACCCAGGTGAACAATTCAAGAGTTGTAACCTCTATTATTATTATTTCTATTCTTTGATATTCTCTCTTTCACAAGACGATTCAGATTAAATTCTAATCCTTTGAACCTATTTGTTAATTTCATATTGGCTGATACTATGAGTAGAACATAAGACGCCAGAGAAAGGAGACTGCTGATGGCAAACCATTGCAGTGGTGCTTTGGCGTCATATATCACGACTTTTGTATCCGGGGCAAGAGTGTCTATATAGATGCCACTTTTTAGAGAATAAAACAGTGGAATTAGGTTTTCGGTTTTTGACAGCCCATCTTTTGTGTATATTGCTGCCCTCAGGTCTGGATTGAATGGCTCCGCAAGAGAAATTATCAAAGGTTTAGTAATATTATTCAATTTAATTTCATACTTCTGTGACGACCACCATTTGTCTGAAATAGTTGTTGTTATCTGCATTTGATTCCGTGAATCGTCATTATCATCATCAAGTAGCTCGTGAAGGTAACTGCCGTCTCTAACTAGCGAGATCGAATCGATGACGTTTGTAACCTGGCTACCTCTGCTAACACTGGTATCGGCGGCTAGACGGGTACTCTGATAGCCACTTGTCGGCGATTTCTCCGGTTCTTTTAACGGGGTAATTTCCAACCTAGAGTTCCCCTCATTCAATTCGAAAGGCTGAGACAATGTGGGTCTGTCCATAGTAGCATTCACTACCTCCTTGTGATCGTTGACTGCTACAATGAACTTCCCAAATCCTTTAATCCAGATGCTATAGTCACCCTCTTTTCTTACATTGAACTGCTTCCATGCCGTACTATTTCCCAAGTCGACATTCCCATTATCTAATGGAATCCCATCGGCAATAGTTTTATCATTTATATTCATGTCTGATTCAGCATCAAAAGTGTAGATGAATGTACTACTATTCTGGTTTAGCCAATCTTCAATTCGTCCTTTGATCTCTTCAAATTGGTCCTTCTGAATCAAGAGGATTGCATTTATCGCATTGAAGCCTTTTTCGTTGGTAAATGTCATATTATGGTTTCCTTGATTCAGAGTATAATCACCTAGGTCCTTCCATACGAATTTCGAATCACTAGACAAAGTACTCATTTGAGTTAAGCTGCCTTCCAACATTGCACTGAACCGCCCCCCTTCAGGACTCTCTAGATATCGAACAAAGACTTTGTAATTGTTGTTGTTGTTCATTTTGAATGGGATGCTAATGCTATTTTCTTGCACCTGATCTGTAACATCGTACATTCTTACGCTGTCAATCCACAAAATATTGGGCAGAGGCTGTTTTGTAAGATTTCCATGCCATATACTTAGCGCGATGCTCGTGACTTCCTTGTTAAATGGCCTATAACTAAACTCAATATCCTTCCAATAACCTATTGGAAATGGATTAGAATACACAGTAGCACTGTTAATTATAACGCCATTCTTATCAAACTCTGTTATTCTCAAGTGCACGTTTTGTGCATTGATGAAGCTGACGCCAAGCTTGAACACATACACTCGGTCAGTAGATACATCAAAAGCTGGAGATGTGATAGTCTTCCAGCCATAATTGGAAGTATTCAAGACAACTCTCATGGCCTTGCCTTCGCCAGGCATCTCAAGCATGGGTTGCTCTTCAATCTCAAATGACTGATATTTCGGATGACTATTTCCCCATTGCGATATCTCATCTAGTGAATTGAAGTCGAATCTTGTTATTGGTTTGGCATTCTCAAGATTGAACCTTGACACTGAGTATTTTTCACCCCATGTAAAAATGGAACCCTTATCGTAGTCAAATTGCCAGGTTTTGATTCCAGATCTGTTGAGATATGACGTTATTGAATTCATCCAACCACCATTGATTGATCCTATTGACCAGTACGCATTTGGCAAATGGTGCTTACTTGTGGGATCTACCACAGTTATTGCACTGTCCGAGAATTTCGGGGGTAGCGAACCTGATATTATCAATGAATCCTCAAGAAAAGGTCCAAGTTGTATATTATTTAGATATTCGCTTTCTCCAACTCTCGCTACTTTCGATAAGTCATCAGTACCTGCAGATATCGAATGGCTCACAGAAACCGGTGAATTAGTATTTAATTTATATACTTCAAATCTACCTGATTCAAAAACTAGGTTTTTGTACAGCATCGCCCTTAGATTCTGCACCCTAGTCTGCATTTCTTCAAGGGATTCTAGACTGATGTTGTTGTCAGCATTGTCCGCAGCATTGTCCGCAGCATTGTCCGCAGCATTGTCCGCAGCATTGTACACATAGTCTTCTCTGATCACCAGATATTCTACACCTAGGTATTCAAATAACGGAATAACTGATGTGTCATTTTTATTTATCAAATAATCAATATAATCGAGCTGAAAAGTTGGAAGTTCCAGATTAGACAGGGATTCAGTTGATAGTTGTGGAACAGATGAGTACTTGAGTAGATTTGCACCTTCTGATGGATACCAAAAGATCTTGCCGTTTGCACTGCTACTAATTGCATACTGGCTATGCAGGTATTCTGAGGCATCCGATAGATCATGTGGATAAGGCATTATTGACCTACTAAGATGACCATTTACATTTCCAGTTAAGCCAACCCATCCCCATGAGAAAATCAAACCTATCGTCAGTGAAAATATCACAATATTTTTCTTTAGATTCTTCCTGTCTAATCTATAAAGGGACACACTTGCAAAGAAGGTCACGGCCACAAAATATAGTCCCGAAAATTTGTAAGGATCACGTATCGACTCTCCTAAGGGAAAGTCAAGAAAAAACTTGGAGTATATATCGTTATAGTAGGAACCAGTCGCTAGTATAACCGAGAGTATGACCAATATGCTGAAAAACGCTACGATATAGATGACGCCCTTTCCAATGGGGCGTCGTATAGAAAAAAAAAGAAAGACAAGAGATAAAGGCAGAAAGGCCAATAATCCCCCCCACAGATCTATATTGCTGTTTGTATTGCTGGTTTCTGGAGCAGAATTTACATTTCTACCAATTATAATAGACGGATCTAGAGAGCTGTCATCACCCCACGTGTAATCACTTGTCCCTTGAAGTACATTCTGTATCGTACCATGACGGGATAATATTCCAACGTTTTCCTCGACTAAGCCATATTTGACGATCCCTTCCGCCGATATTCCATTTGTAGTTATTAATACTTGGATAGCTGGGATCAACCAAAAGAGATTACAAGCAATACTAATTATCACAATGACACTAATCTTCTTGATTGCGAGCTTAGAAAGGATTAGAGATCTATTAAAAAATAGATTTACTATCAAATAAATTGCCAACATTGGCAAGAAATAGATAATCGGACCCTGTGGTTGACTCGCCACTAATGAAGTCGAAAATGCCATCAACATAAGCCGTTTTGCATTGTTTCGTTCATTTGAACGCAGGTAACTGTCAATAACTGCAATTAATAGGTATGATGCTGCAACCGATACAACCAGCCAATAGTGATGATGTATCTTGCTTATGGTCCATGGATTATAGATAAAAACTAATGAACCGACAAAGCAAGAAGCTGACAACCAGTAACGTTTTGTGTCTTCAAATCTAGACACCATATATTTATTAGCTATATATACAAAGGCGGCAGACAAAAAAAGTGTCAGCATAGTAAATACTTTTTCCGCACCAGTGTCGCCAAATACTGCCTTCAATGGATAAAGAATTAATGATAATGGTAGTTTTGAAGCATGAACTGGAAGCCTATCTAAAAGATGAAAGATATGTTCATCGACAGTTAGAGCAAAGCGGTAATCGCCATGTACTAGAATAGCATCGCTTGTAAGAACATCTTTGAAGAAAATGATCGAGAGAACAAGCAATAGGGACAAAAAGAAAAAGTCGAGCTTATGCGAATAGAAGACATAAAATTTACTTTCTACGGAGCAAATTTTCTTCTTTACAACATAGTAAGGGTCAGTGGACTTTTTCATTTTTCATCTCAAATTTTAGCCTGATTGCCTTCCTCTATTCCAGCCACATACTGTGTCCTAAATAGCTTTACTTCAAAAGGGAGCTTTCTTTTTACTGCATATCTATATTTCCAGAATGCAACCAGCGATAAATCTCTAAGGAATAAATGTAATTTCCTAATGCCTCCATTTTTACCAAGTAATTGGAGATAGCATCTTGCAAACATAGGCAAGGGAAAGAATACTGGGTACTCTCGCGGCTGATTTCTCAATATAGAATCAAGTTTGATAAAAAATTCGTCAAAAGAATGTGATATATCCGGCAAAACCTTGTAAAGATACTGTCTATCAAAATTCTGCTTAAGAAACAGGAACTCATCCAATGTAAGGTAGCCTTTTTCGAATGCATGCAGCGCAATGACAAAACTGTTAATCTGGCTATTGAGTACTTTACAATCTATGTCAAAGAGCTTTGCATTCTCGATAAATCGAACCAAATCCTGAAATTCAACAAATATCATGTTTCCCCAGCCGATATATGAGTGAATATCTAGCTTCATTCCTCCTTCCGGAAAGACATCCATTTTCCCGACATCTCTTCTTTGATCGTACATAATTTCACTAATACCGTATCTGCCAGAATTTAGAGTAAGTTCCCCTAGGAGTTTTTCAAAGTCTGAAGGCGAAACAAGTACATCTATATCGTTACCAATGAAGTGAAAATCATCAATTGTTTTAATCAGAACATAAGTGCTAACGCCGCTCCTCTGAATAATTCTGCATAAACAATCTAGGCTGCGTCTGAAGGATTCAAGTCTGTATTCATACTCCTTCGAAATTGCCCGCTGTATCCCATCATGTCTAGTGATTAATTCATATTCTCTGAACCTTTGAAAAATTAGCCGGTTCTGGTTTGCTTTATTGAGTATTTCATTCGAAACCTGTGAGTTTTGAAAAATATTTGCAATAACCTTAATAACTGTTTGATCTATATTATCATTTGTGTTAATGACCGAGCTTCCAAGGATCCGTGCTAGATCTAGATACTCTTCTGTCTGTTTTTTATAGAAAGAAATAGAGTAGCTATGAGTTTCTTTTTTCCTTTGGTATGCAATCTCTGGACTAACTGTTAATACCAGATGCATATCTGGTTTCGGAAAATGAAGATATAACCATTCAGTAAACTTTGTAAGCATGCCTAAGTATTTGAAGCTCATATACTGATCGTACGGATATCTATCGAGAAGAATAACGGCTCTCCTTTTGAAAATTCTATAGTACACGTACTGAAGCAATAGATCGAACCATACCAGGATAGGCCAAAGAGTATAAGGTACCGATCTCTTCTTTTGAACTAGCATTTCATTTCGCGATTTCTCTATTTTTTTCCGTCCAACAAGCTTGAAAAGAAATCTAAGAATGGCATATTCATATTCATGTTTATATATAGTTTCAAAACCTAAGCCGGTGAAAAACTTATGAATCTGCCTTGAGAGTGTTGTTTTCCCGCTTCCGTCATTACCCATAAAGGCTATAATCATTGATTTTGTACCTTGCCGTTAGAGCTTTTGGTAAGATATGACTACTACAGATATAAGAATTTCAGCGGTCTAATGGTCATCTTATACAATAAACATCATCAGCTCCTAGCTATGCCAGCGATCTCCTTAGAAAATATATACCAAAATTTGTCCAGGTAATATCAGATGCCTCATTTACGTTCTGGCGAAGGGGTGATAATACTCAAAAAATACGTGGATAACTGGTCTTCTGTGCTCATGGTATATAGCGGCATCAAGCGCAGCGCTATCGCCAAATTCAAGGATGGAAAGGCTGTCAAGTTGACTAAGCAGTACCCTTTTGACTTCTACGGCGAGCTTTACCGGAGGTATCTTGAGGATAACGGCTTTGGGTGTTTAGAGCAAGAGGATGGCAAAATCATTGTGTACACCCCACAAGGCTACCAGATAAAGGTCTTGTCCAAAGTCAACCTGCATGTCATTGACGAGTTATTCTTGATGCAATCTTATGGCAAACCAAAACTATCAGGTCGTCCAGTAATTGATGTCGGTTGCTCTTACTGTGACAGCGCGATATACTTTCTCTCTTGCGGTGCCATACATGTTTACGGGTATGATCCCAACATGGAAAGATATAAACTTGGGCTAGAAAATATTGCTAGTAACAACCTATATAACATGATAACCTTTCATAACGAGGTGGCTACTCCACATAAAATTAATGAACTCATGGAAGAGAGAAACTTACACGACGCTTTTCTGAAAATAGATTGTGAAGGTTGTGAATATGAGTTGATTAAAGCCTTGAATTTGTCTCATATAACGGAGTTAGCATTGGAATATCACAACGAAGCTAAGCCTCTGATTGACCTATTGAAAGCAAATGGGTTCATCACCAAAAAACACAAGGAAATCATTTTTGCTTCTAGCAACACCAACGAAGCCACTTAAGCCGCACAAAATATGATATTTGGTATACTCAATCGGTAGCCTAGTATCGCAACTTCTGTGCTAACCTTACCCGATCCTAAACTTTATCTCTACGGTTCTAATAGATAGAGGATTTCTAGGCTTGAGTCCGTCTGCTCATTATGGTTATTCAAGTGCTCAGTTCTCGAGGATCACAGCGAGGTACAGGATAATTCATCTCTGGTTCAGCATTGTCCATGAAATACTACAATACTCATGACCACATTTGCCACCACATAGGAATCGTAGTCCGCTTTTGCGCGGTCCATGGACAACACAAAAGCACAATGGAACAGTGTAATAAACCACTACACGTCGTTTTGTTCCTCGTCCTTTTTTGTAGGCGATAGTTCTTTATTGAAACAACATTCCTCCGATTAGATATAGATAATATTTCACACCACAGATGGACTGTTCTCGATCGCCTCAAGATTGGCGGATACCTCACACAACTAGTGGGTCTTTTGTGAGTGACATATCACGTCACAATGTTAGCGAAATATATACAAATGTCCTCTAACTCCGCTCAAGTACTATATAATTTCTGATACGTTAACTATTGGGTGATTTACGTCAGTTTGACTTCGAATATTAAAAATACTTTCACATAAATTCGCAGTATTATCCCAGCTAAATCGCCTTGAGAATTCAAGCGCATTTTTACTATAATTGGAAAGACGCTCAGAATCTCTAAGCAATGAAACGGCCTGCTTTGCCATCGCCGCAGGATTTTTTTCCATGATAGTGATTCCAGTTTCGCCGTGCCTGATGGAGTCTCTTATCCCCTGTACACCATATCCTATCGCAGGCGTTCCCATCGCATTTGCTTCAGTCACAACTAATCCCCATCCTTCACGTACAGCGGGTACAAGAATGATGTGAGCTCGGCTCAATAACTCATATTTTTTTTCATTTGAAATATACCCATAGAACGTAACATCTTTTCTCTCAATTGATTCAAGTTTTTTTCGAAAATATCCATCTCCAATTATCCACATTTTTGCATCGGGTATTTCACGCTTCATAATTGAAAAAGCCTGTAATGCATGATGGGGAAGTTTTGCCTTTTTTAACCTCCCTATAAAAACCACAGTTGGGTTGGCTTCTTTCTCTTTCACATTTGAAAGCGGTGTAACATTCAGGCCTGGTGGGACAACAAAGACCCTTTTGAAACCTAGCTCTTCCAGATCGACCTTTGTGGAATCGGATGGCGTGACTGTTATTGCATTCTTGTAGTTTGACAACCACTTTTTTTCGAGATAGTAATAGCCGATATAATTTAGAGGAAACCGTGTTTCATAAAACCAGAATTCACGTGCTAGCTGATGGATTAGGGCTATTACTTGATTTTCTCTGACAAACTTAGGAATAAAAAAAGGTCTAGTATTGATCTCGTCAACTATAAGGTCATAATGATGCTTATATGCTTTCAAATAATTTATAGCCTCTATATATACCGTATATCTGTTACCCTCTCTGATAATGTCTACTCCATCAATATTTTCATTTAATTGACAATCCTTAAACCTTGAGGTGAAGAGTGTCATCTCGTGCCCTCTCTTTGCAAGCCTTCTCGTTACCTCATGAGTAAAAACCTCAGCACCGCCAGCTTCAGGATTTCGAATATCTCTCCAATTGAACCATAATATACGCATTAGTTACATAATAATGGAATTTTGCTTTTAAATTGTTTTCCTCTGGAGGCTCCTGCTTAAAACCTAAGCAGGCATAGTGTTTGGAACTTTCTCACCATATGCGCATCATTCTTGATGAACAGTATCATATACACACTTATCCTTATATATATTATAACAAACAGGTTTAATTGACGGAAATTATATATTCGATTTGTTCCTGGATAGCTCATTAGAAGGGAGCAGATTCTATTTATTTTGGCCATAAATACAGAATCCTTTTGGTAACAGTAAAAAAGACTCTGTATTGAACCATCAGCGAAATCTATTTCTGAAACAATTTTGGTTTAACAAGTTATATCAATTCCCACCACCTAATAGATGTGTTCTCAGGATATCTATGTCATTCCCTTCAAGGCTCAGCAAAGATATAGTCCTTTTATGGCTGCCTAAGTACTACGCTTCGGCTTTGCAGCGACCGCTGCATAGCCCATTATTGCAGATGAGTACCTGGCAACCTGATATATTAGAAAGCCTAGCGTCATATCTGGATGCTTGAAAAACAGTCTCCAATGCTTTGCATAAGCAGGTCTTAATGGTGAAAGCTGCTTCATGCCTCTTTTTGGATTCTTTGCTAAGAATACCGGCAACGTAGTCCCATAATAGTAGTGCTTCTTTATTACGTCCATAAAGGTTCCTGGTGCTCCTATGTGTGTCTCTTTGGCACTAATTCTTCCTATTTTGTAGCCTGCCGCGAGTATCCTATTATGTAGATCATAATCCTCCGCAGCCACCATGGTTTCGTCAAAGCAACCGACTTTGTCGAATATGTCTTTTCTTATGAACCTTGCCGCTACATTAAGATCATCTTCTTCAAACATGTCCCGTTCAAACTTTCTCACCCTGCCCCAGAAGCTGATTGTAGGATCGTCGCTATTATGTACTAAGATTGCGTCAAACCCTTCCTCCTCACATTTCTTAATCGCCTGCTCCAAAACACTTGGCTCTAGGATCCAATCAGAATCTATTCTGTAGATGTATTTTCCTCGTGCATTTTTAATACCGAAATTAACTTGGGCTGTCCGCTCAGGACCCATCAAGTGCATTTTGTTGGTATATCCTTTTGCAATCGTAAGAGTGCCATCCGTTGAGTAATTGTCTACTATTATTATCTCATAATTCCTGTATGTCTGGTTGTTAATTGATTCTAGCGTACTCCCTAATGTATTTGCAGAATTCTTGGTTGGAATGACTATTGATACGATTGGGGAAGGCGATCTTCTATCGTGTGCGCTTTGTACATCTTCTGTGTTTGCAGCATCATTATTATCATCCCTAAATACAAGACCCGAAGTTCTCGTCAATATCTCTATAGATATAACGAAAACCCACTCTATATACATTATAGTGTGTATAAATATTCATTCTACGATATTATTCAAATACTCCGTCGATTAATACTCAGCTACAGCTATTGATACTGCACTACATCTGATGGAGGGAGCTCGAAAAAAGAGAAACCGATCCGTTGATTGCGTCTTTGTTTGTTTGCTTGTTATGATATAGTGTGATGTTCAGCATCAGTATTGATGGTGCCAAAAGGTACAAATGATGACAAAGGACAGCTGGCTGACAGTGCCATTACCTGAAACCTTTCAGCCAGCTGCTTTGGCTGAAGGAAGGATTGATACAACCCTTATTGTAGAGGTACAAGAACCAAAGAATTGCATATGACATTGTGTTTTTTGCGTATGTATGATGGACTGGCGAAACACCTATTGTTACTTGAAGAAAATAATGTGTTATAGTTATTGCGGTAAGACTGCCACATGAACTGTGAGGACTTCTATTGCTATATAGATAGTCAGAATTTTTAACCGCTTTCTAGTACTATACAACAAAGTACAATACAAATAGAAATTCTCTAAAAGCTTTAACATACTAACAGTGTAAGTGAAGGGTACGTGTGCCTCTTGTATTTTTGCTTGCTTACTGGCGTTAACCAACAGGATTGGTTTGAAAAGTTCAAACAAATTCTCAAACGATACTATCGGACGACCTTCTACTTTGCAACTTATCCAATATCTGTATCATAGATCTATTATACTCATTCACGTAATATGGAGCCAAGATCCCCTATGACTCCTAACAATTTCACTTAGGCTAACTTTTATTAACGGTATAAGAAGTGCTACATGATGAAAAATACCAAAGGTATTAGTGTACTTGCTTCGGCTTTGGCCCTGTTTGGGCTATTTGTTTTTCCCTTTGCACCCTTAGATAGTGCAGAAACTACAACCACACATATTACAGACACAGAACCCTACATAACATTGGCAAACTCCACAAATGGTTCTGTCATGTCAATAATTACATCTGGCGACAGAGTAGGTGATAATAACTACGAATTCGCAAAGATCCCTGATGGAATCGGTGCCTTCATTCCAGGTCCGACCCCTAACAACACTGATCAGACACTTAACATATTTGTTAACCATGAACTAAATAATGGAACCTATGAAGAAGGATTTGCCAAAGTATCGAACCTAGAGCTTGACCAAGATGGCAGGATAATCCAAGCAGATTTTGCAATCAACGGATCAGAACTGTATGAACAATTCTGTTCTGCGTATCTTGTTGAGGGATATGGATTTGAGCATCCTATATACTTTACAAATGAAGAAGTAGGTGATGGAATTGTCGTTGCAATAGATGGCGTAACTGGTGAAACAACTGAAATGCCGTGGCTAGGCAAGCTTCACCATGAGAATACTATCCATGTGCCGTACTTCTACGAAACAGCAAACAAGACTGTAGTACTTACTTTTGAAGATGGTGATCCAACAAAATCTAAGGTGTATATGTACGTTGCAGATTCACCACAAGACTTGTTGAAGGGTAATGGTCAGCTTTATGTCTTCACTACTGAAGATAATAGATACAATACTTGGGATGACATATACTATTCTGATCCCAACACAATAATTGGGAAATTTATACCACTCACATGGAACCATACAACACAGGATGAAGTAGAATTACATGAGGAGGCAATAGAGGCTGGAGCATTCCAATTTATCCGGCCTGAAGACGGAGCAATGGACAAGAGGGAAGGACATACAAATATCTTGTATATGGCAGATACTGGAAGCGATGCAGACGAAGATGACTCGCCAATTCCAGTAGGCCACAATGGACAGGAATGGGATAGAGGCAGAATGTACAAGTTTACATTTACTGATCCGGCTGACCCTACAAGCGTAAACCTCGAGGTAATAATGGATGGAAATGATCGTCGAGCCCCAGGTTACGCTGCCAGTCTGGATGAAGCCATGGTTAATCCAGATAATATAGATACTAGTATTAACACTCTAATGATCCAGGAAGATCGCATAGAAGGAAATCGATTTAATGCAACCATGCCATATAATGTTTCAAATAATGCCAAGATACTGATGGTCGACTTAGATTCAATAGATGAAGGAAGAACAGAGATGAAAAACGTAGCATATGTTAACCAAATAGCAAATCAGACATCTATGCATGGAGAGTGGGAATCTTCAGGGATACTGGATGTTTCTGATTTCTTTGGGGAAGGAAGTTGGTTGTCATCAGTACAAGCGCATACACTGGAAGAAGGTGGTCAATTACTGTTACTGAATGTAGAGAGTTCATAAGGAGACCCACCCCTCCTTCTTTCTGTTGTAATATAAGAGTGGTTAGCGCAGAGCTCGTGGTTGACATGACGATGGAAGATTAGGATTCTATCATGGCAGTCAACATACGAGCTGGTTCCTGCACTCACATGAAGCGCTTCGTGCGATGATCCCTAACCGTAGTCGGTCAATCGTTAACGTCGGCTCGTATGCCTGCTACTATACATTTCCTCAGATTGCAGCCTATGCTGCCTCCAAAGGGGCTATCGCGCAATTGACTAGGACTACAGCCTTGAGAATAGCGGCCACGGCACTTTGCATTAGCCTCCAAAATCTTCGAGTACAACCGCCAGATACGTACCGTCTTTTAAATATGCACATCTTGTAAGGATCACTTTCAAGATCCTCCATTTCGTCCTCCACTATGCTATCTTGGCCTTCTTCCACAGTTTCCAAGTACTTACAGAATTTGCTCCATATTCAGCGCTTACATAAATACCGGTATCCAAGCCAGGAATACGTGATAATGACAGAGAGTTATTGCTAGAGCCATTATCGCCGATGTTGTAAACGTAGTGTCCTGTTGCAAACTTGTCCGAAGAACAAGACGTAATCGTATACAATGTCAAAAGTACCGTATTATGTGGCCCAATATCAACAAAATAGTCCTTAATGTAAAATTTCTTGACATCTCTGTAAAGCGTATAGAGGATTTCATTTTGGTTTGCATAGAAGAAGTATTTTCTTAGTTCACCTTGAGATTCAAATTCATAACAACTGCCAGGTGGGCACTCCAGTTGGTTAGGAGGCAGCAAAATCATTTAAGGTAGCTCAATTTCCTCGTAGAAAACAACATCTGAGCTGCCATTGATCACCTGTGCAAAAATTGGCTAGCCATCTATGATTACAGTTTCAGTAAGTGATCACTAAGTGAGATGCCTGTGCTCTACTTCTTGACGTAATAGAATCTTGACATCTTTTTTTGCATCTTGCCACCAAATGCAATACAACCTTTAGCATTCAATCTCTCTGTAGCCGACACTTGTTTGTCTGCATTGTCTTCTTGTGTTACCGATGCTGCTTTTTCCTTTCACAAGAATTGGTCTAAAATCAAGCTTTTTTCGTTACCTGAGCGCGTATTAATTCTTTGACTGCTCTTGTCAGAGATTAGAGAAATGATCTAATTATAGAGATCATCACAGAAACGCTTAAATGAACAGTTATCTTCTATATTTACGAACATATATTACTATTAGAGGATGGTTAGGTGAGGTGCTGTGTCTACAATAGCAGAAGAAATATGGCCTAATTTTTTTATTATTGGAGCACGAAAATGCGCAACGACCTCACTATACTTTTATCTTAAGAGTATTCCCGGAGTCTACATGCCACCACAAAAGGAATTTTTCTATTTTTCTCCTAATGCTGTTCAAAAAAAAACATTTGACGTGATTAGAGATAAGAAAGAATATCTTGGATTTTTCAAGAATTCTAAGGGACATATTGCTATTGGCGAAGCGACCCCCATTTACCTTTGGGACCCAGAAGCAGCCAGGCTAATTCATCGAATAGTTCCCCATGCTCGTATTGTTATGATTTTAAGAGATCCAATTGAAAGGGCATACTCTCAGTACTTGATGGTCATGAAGTATAGCGGAAGGAAGTCATCTTTTTATGATGAGTTAATGAAAGATTACAAAAACCACGAAAAGGTGTTTGGCATACCACAGCTTTATGTTGAACTTGGAATGTATTATGAACAAGTTAAGAGATATTTCGATATCTTCGGAAGGGAACAAGTCAAAGTGATAATATTTGAAGAATTTATTCGAGATCCAGTAAAATATGTCAATGAAGTTCTGGGTTTTCTAAAAGTAAACTATAAGGTGACAGAGATCAAGGGACATTTTAATCCTGATTCAGTTCCACGCAGTCCTCTTGCAGTGTGGATTTTTGGTTTCTTTCGTTGGCTTCGTAGTAAAAATATCAAATTCTACAAAATACTAAACTTGCTTCCAGATTCAATAGCAGAATCGGCTCCTGAGAAGATTCTCTTCAAAAGAACCCAAAAACCAAAAATAGATCCAAAAGCCGTTACGTTCTTGCGGGAGATATATTATGATGACGTCCTTAAGCTACAGTCACTATTGGGTCGGTCTTTACCTTGGCATACCGTTTTAGGCAATAATAAGGACTGATGATGCATTTCGACCAAACACAGTTCAAGTCCACGTGGATGATAGGGTAATATGGACAAATTATGACCTGTAGCCGCACAGTTTCAAATCGTGTCAAAGTGGACAGCAGGATGCCAAATCTTACTCCTCTATAATGTCTGCAGATACAACATTTGGACGCAGATTTACAGAAGTAGGCTCGTACCGATATACTTCTGTTCACCGCATCTAGGCATGGTTGGAGCGGTTACCCTTACTGACTTCTTCTTTTCCATTTTTTCTTTTGTTTTTTCGTGTTTTTTATTCTGTGACGTGCCGCTGCACTTTGTTCTTTTGCCTCGCTTAGACCACTTACGCAAATATCACACCAAAAAAGCCGGAGAGATCGTAATCGGTAGTCAACCATCATAGAAAATTTTCGGAGTTCATCTCTCGATCTATAATCCGAGCAGCTTCCTCTTCTAGCTTTTCCTCTTTTCCTCTCTTTCCTTTTCTACCTGCACTTCTATTTCCTGCGCTATATTACTGCGAAGAATAAGTTTTTGATTGTAATCTCGCTCAACCTCTCTCAGCAGCTTAACGATTTCATTGCTTCCATTGCCTTGTACATTATGCCAACATTCCTTTTCATTTCCTCACAATAAGCCTAAGATGCCTTAAGTAATGTAAGAGATACGCCGGTTAGTGATTTTAGTTTTTCATGCCAAGAGATTCGGCAACAACTTGGATTAAGCGAGTGTATCATCTTCAGAGATATATCTGTCAGCGCTATTTGCTCATATAAACAGATGATGAACCAAAAATAACTTACGAAGAAGTGATAAATCAGATTGTAATCCTAAGAGACTGCTTCAATAAGACGTTTCGTGAACTTGAGGACAGGGCTAACGATCCGTCTTTGGGCGCGATGTCTAGAGTCAAAGCACACTGGTACTATATGTGCATATGTATTCTTGTTTAAATTATGTCATAGCAAAACCTTTCGTGCTATCTAATGCCAGAAGTGTCCTGTTTTCATACACACATATTTGATTGAAGCCACATACAATTTGTCTGATAGCCGGTGTCTCTACACGGCGTTGAGACCATTTAAGGCGCATATATCTGAGGCTTTTTGCCGCCTGCTCTTACAGCACTATCAAGTTTGGAAGAAGAAGAAGGTAACGGACATTGAACATTGGATCAGCCATGTGTTGCCCCTCTATCGTCTATTACAATCTCTACATCACCTTGGTACTTGGGCTTGACTGCAAGCTGAGCTGGTGTGTAAATGAGATGCTCCTT
>Ga0126314_10000305_pt1 | contig 24364 bp, 20 predicted proteins | sample Plot105B_FD_92535 | JGI IMG/M metagenome (GOLD analysis project Ga0126314, IMG submission 92535) | Serpentine soil microbial communities from UC McLaughlin Reserve, CA, USA - Plot105B | ecosystem: Environmental > Terrestrial > Soil > Grasslands | place: USA: UC McLaughlin Reserve, Lake County... | reverse complement strand
TCAGCTGGCCAATCCATTTAAAGCCTGTAAGCGTATTGTAGCAGGCTACATTTTTTGCCTTTGCAATGGCATCGATTAAATTAGTAGTTACAATCGTTTTAACAATGTACTGGTCTCCTGTAAGTTTACCTTTTTCTTCCCAGGCGCTTAGCAGATAGTTGATCAATAAGCTGCCGGTTTGATTTCCATTGAGCAATACAAACTCTCCCTCGTTATTTTTTACTGCAATACCAACCCTGTCTGCATCCGGATCTGTGGCCAGTACAAGATCTGCATCGATTTCTGCTGCTTTTTTTAGTGCCAGTGTGAGTGCTTCCTTCTCTTCTGGATTTGGATATACAACCGTAGGGAAATTTCCGTCGGGAGTACTTTGTTCTTCAACAAGGGTCAGATTGGTAAATCCAAATTGTTTCAGCGCTCCCGGTACAAGTGTAATTCCTGTTCCATGTATCGGAGAATAAACAATCTTAAGATCTTTCTGACGGCTTATGGCTTCGGGAGATACTGATAATGCAGTGATCTTGTCAAGATAAGACTGATCCAGATCCTCTCCGATTAGTTCTACATTGGCATCAATCCTGTCAAATTTTACTTCATCAATGCTCTTTATTTTTGCTACCTCATCCATAACCAGGGTGTCATCTGGTGCGGTAAACTGACCACCATCAGTACCATAGGCTTTATAACCGTTATATTCTTTCGGATTGTGCGAAGCTGTAAGCATAACACCACTGCGGCAACCCAGTTCACGAATAGCAAATGACAGCTCTGGTGTTGGTCTCAGGGCCTTAAAAAAGTAAACATGAATTCCATTGGCTGAGAATACATCGGCAGTAATGCCGGCAAAGTAATCGGAATTATTCCTGCTGTCATGTGCAATAGCGACGCTGATCTTTTCACCAGGATATTTGTTCAGCAAGTAATTGCTCAAACCCTGTGTTGCCGTACCGATAGTGTACTTATTTATTCGGTTTGAACCAGCTCCCATGATTCCGCGCAATCCGCCCGTACCAAATTCCAGACTTCTGTAAAAGGAGTCTGTAAGCTCTGTGTAAGCTTCTTTATCCAGTAATTGCTGGATTTCATTTTTGGTTTTTTGGTCATAATTACCATTTAACCATTGGTTTATGGTGCTTTGGGTGGCTGCGTCTAATTGCATAGGTTTTGGTATATATTTGAATGTAATTTATAGAGAAACAAATTAAATATTGTGAAGTTTTTGGGTAATTTTATTTAATTTCACGCCCTAATATAAGTATATAACCAATTTTACTAAAATATTATTAACCTTTAAAAATTAAACAATTCATAGTGAAGCTTGTAAATCATAAATAAGCAGGAGCACGCTATAAATTTAATTACTAACAAAGACATGAAGATATTAAAGTTTGGAGGAACTTCGGTTGGAAGCCCTGAGCGGATGAAAAAATTGCTGGATATCATTAATCCTGCAGAAGAACAGATTGTAGTATTATCAGCCGTGTCTGGTACTACCAATAGTTTAGTAGAAATTTCAGCCAAACTTTTAAAAGAAGATAAACAGGGTGCGTTAACTTTGATTAACGCATTGCATCACAAATATAATGAGTTTGTAACAGAACTACTTCCTCCGGGAGACTTTCGTGAACAGGGTCAGGAAGTAGCAGACTACCATTTTGGTTTTCTTACTACCCTGGTAAATGATCTTTTTACCCCTGTAGAGGAAAAAGTTGTATTGGCTCAGGGTGAACTGTTATCAACTACCTTGTATCATATCTATCTTAAATCGATTAATGTGCCTTCTGTGTTGTTGCCTGCACTGGACTTCATGAAGATCGATGAAGATAATGAACCCGACGTGCCTTTTACCACAGCCCATCTGCAACCTATACTAAACGCTCACAAAGGGAATAAAATTTTCATTACACAGGGTTTTATCTGCAGAAACAGTTTCGGAGAAGTAGATAACCTGAGACGTGGAGGTAGTGATTATACTGCTTCACTGCTGGGTGCAGCTATCCTGGCAGAAGAAGTCCAAATCTGGACGGACATTGATGGCATGCACAACAACGATCCAAGAATCGTTAAAGGTACAAAACCGATTGCTCAGCTTTCTTTTGATGAAGCGGCGGAATTGGCATATTTCGGGGCGAAAATTCTCCACCCGCAATCTGTATTTCCGGCACAGAAATATAAAATTCCTGTAAGATTGCTAAATACAATGGAGCCACAGGCATCAGGAACGCTGATCTCTGCTGAAAGTGAAAAAGGAAAAATCAAATCCATTGCAGCCAAAGATGGCATTACTGCTATCAAAATTCAATCCAGTAGAATGTTGCTGGCTTATGGATTCCTGCGCAGGGTATTTGAAATCTTTGAGCGCTATAAAACGCCTATTGATATGATCACTACATCGGAGGTGGCCGTTTCCCTTACCGTTGATTTTACAGATAATCTGGATCAGATTGTTGAGGAATTACATTTTTTCGGCAGTGTTGAGATAGACAGCAATCAATCAATTGTGTGTGTGGTAGGTGATTTCAGCGCCTCAAAACATGGTTTTGCTGCACGGGTACTGGATGCTATAAAACATATTCCATTGCGTATGATCTCCTATGGCGGAAGTAATTACAACATCTCACTGCTGATCAATACTGAGGATAAGAATGAAGCATTAAAAAGCCTGCACAACCGTCTTTTTGACTAAGTACGGTTAGTGCCTTTTGAACCAGATCAGGATACCGATAAATATAAAAATGAGTACAAAAAAGAGCCTGATTCTCCTGTTGTAATCAACTGTGGTGATCTTCTGGTTTTTATAATCAATATAATTACCTAAATAAATCAGGCCAAGTACAAATAAAAAGAATACAATAAGAAATTTGAACATTATGTTTTCTAATAAAGATATATCACAATTCGAAAATTTAGAAACCCCATTCTATTATTACGATCTTACTTTGCTTCAAAAAACGCTCAGTAATTGTGCGGATGCTGCTAAAGTATATAATTTTCACGTGCATTATGCCATGAAGGCTAATTTCAATGCACGAGTCCTGCAAAAAATAAAGGAAACAGGCCTCGGTGCCGACTGTGTAAGCCTTGGCGAAGTAAATAAAGCAATTGAACTTGGCTTTGATAGGGGCCAGGTGGTATTTGCTGGAGTAGGTAAATCTGATAAGGAAATTAATGGCGCACTGGATCAGAATATTTTTTGTTTTAATGTAGAGTCTGTTCAGGAACTTGAAGTAATTAATGAGCTGGCTATCGCTAAAGGAAAGACAGCACGCGTAGCTATAAGGATCAATCCCAATGTCGACGCGCATACGCACCATAATATTACCACTGGTCTGGATGAAAACAAATTTGGTGTCAACTCATGGGATTTACCCTCGTGCGCCGAGACGTTGAAAAGATGTTCAAATATAGAATTTATAGGTATTCATTTTCATATCGGATCTCAGATCACCAATCTGGATGTATATAAAAATCTTTGTGTACGCGTAAACGAATTTGCCAATTGGTTTGAAGAAAGAGGTTTAAGTGTTCAGGTTTTGAATGTAGGAGGTGGCCTGGGGATTGATTACCACAATCCTGATCAGCAAATCCCGGATTTTAGTGCTTATTTTAAAATTTTCAATGACTTTCTGGAAGTTCGACCCAATCAGGAAGTTCATTTTGAATTGGGGAGAGCGCTTGTTGGCCAATGTTCTTCTTTGATCAGCAAGGTCCTTTACGTTAAGAATGGCAAGAAAAAGAATTTCATTATACTGGATGCTGGTATGACAGAGCTAATGAGGCCTGCTTTATATCAGGCTTATCACAAAATAGAAAATATTTCAAAACCTGCAGGATCTGCTGTGAAGTATGATGTAGTTGGTCCGATATGTGAAAGCACAGATTGTTTTGGAAAAGAAGTTGAACTGCCTGAAACGCATAGGGGAGACCTGATTGCATTACGTAGTACAGGCGCATATGGAGAAGTTATGGCTTCACACTATAACCTGCGTGACGGAATCAGGTCTTCCTATGACGAGTAACTGCTTACTCATCAAAAAAGTCTGTTAGTCCGCCCAGATAATACTCGTTGATACCGGAAGTAAATTCATCGTAATCTGCTTCCGGTATATTTGTTTGTAGGAATTCCAGAGATGTTCCTTTTTTATCCTCATGCAGTTTTATAGTAACGATAGAAGGTTCATTTTCCTCGCCAAAATACCATTGCTGAACGATCTTTTTAGCATAGTCAAATTCCAGGTTTTTACCTGTGATGTCGCCATCCCAAAAAGAAAACTCAGTGCCCGGCTCCTCTGTAAATTCAACTTCTGCTCCGGTCCACAATTGAATGCTTTGTGCCTTGATTAGGGCCAGATAAACTTCTTCGGGAGAGGCAGGGATATAAGTGTATTTTTTATATGTTTTCATGTTTGTTCTCTTGTGTGCTTTCGTTAGTGCCCGGACTTTTTTGTGTCAATTTACTATTGTAATATCTGATCATCGCTTTTGTCCATTCCGATTCAGGATAGGTAAAAACGAATGTTTGTCTCACGCGTTTTGATTTTTTCAAATACCAGATGCAAATTACAGATATAATAACTGAAAAAATTACTAGGCATATTTGATAACCAATAGAATAATACAGATGCATGCCATTTTCACCAATAAATGATACACAGGAAGATAATATGGTAGAACATATTATGAGTTTTGTGAAAATTATATACAATCCCGGAAAGCTGTTTCGTCTTTTAAAGAATAAAAAGAGGCATAAAACTGAAAAAGGTATTAAAATTGAGTAGCCAACCAGATTAATTATATGACACGCCCTAATTATAATTCCTTTTATTTTATCTAAGTTGTCGAGTTGAGTCCAGAAGTCACTATCAAAAAATCCAAGTAAAGACATTTTAGAAATAATAGCTATCGGCCCCAACAGAACTCTTATTGCAAAGAAAATGAGCCAGCCTCCTATAGGCTTGGCAGAGGCTATTTCTTCGATTTCAAATGGCGTCCTTTTTTGATAAATTTTTAGAAAGAAAATACTTGACATAATTCCTGCAAGCAAGAGTACCATTATAGTGTATGGATTGGTATTTATTGGCTCCTCCGTTGAACCTCCTTCTGCAGTATAATAGTAAGTCAGATGCTCATCTATTTTTTTGTAATCCTTAACATATTTCTTTATTTCCGAACCATCAATATAGGATTTCATGCTTCTAAAAGTATAATTGTACTTTGCTATTTTTCCTTTTGAGAATCTGTGCAGTTCAAAGAAATATTTATCGTTTTTTACTGTGATCACTTCAGGATCATCGTTGTAGTTATACGGAAAATTCATTGTAATTTCCTGTTCAACATTAACAGGATGCTTGAGTGACAAGGGCTCTAATCTTTTTTTAGCTTTAATCTTACGTAGTTCATTTCCAATAAGATCACCATAAAGATATACATGATGATTTCCGTTGCCATCTGTATCTTTCACCCATATATTCTCTATTTCATAGCTCTCGGTGAGTTCAATCTTGTTTTTCTCTTCATTGTCTGTCACCCTGATCGGAGCTTTCGATTCAATATCTGTATAAAACTTGCCGTAATATTCTAGGTAGTCCTTTTCCAACCCATCAGTACCTGACTCAGCAATTGCGCTTCTGATATCGTCTGCGTAATTTCCTGTATAAGTAGTTTTGATCGCAAGGGAAGACTTTTTATCTGAAGCAGTATCAGCTATATTAAAAACCAGTTTAGCGACTAATTTACCTTTAGGTACACTGCTGATCTTTTCCAATTCGTTAATTCCGGGTTTCAATACCAGCGCATAACCATAATCAGGGGTATAAAAATCAATGAATTTTCCCCGCTGAAATGAAATGGTCGGATCTATCCAGATTTTTCGGTTTTCATGATCAATCGCTACGATCACATGATTAAAAATAAAAGGACTGGGTAGCAGATCGTTCGTCTTGATAGTTGTTTCCGTATCCGTGTAAGCCATATAGGCTTTAATATCCATTGCGCTCAACAGATGAACAAGCAATAAAGACTTATCCTTACAGTCACCATATCTTTGCTTCAGAACCTTTTCCGGTGAATTGGGACGATGTGAATATACACCCATTTCAATTCCCATATATCTGATTTCGTCTTGTACAAAACGGGTTGCCAATTCAATATATTTTATCTTGTCCGAACCCGAAAGCTTTTTAAGTTCAGCAATTTTCTGATTTAGCAGTGGCGATATGAGATCAGGATATGCATTTACCGACAAGCCCCAGTTCACAACTTCATTCCATCTGCTATATTCTGTTAATTGTACCCGTTTCAAAGGGTTGTACCAGGAAGGCTCAAAATCAGCGATGCGATGGGTCTTCGTCAGCTTGCTTTCCCATTCATATAATTTAAAGCCGTCACGTATTGATATTTTTGGCGATTGAGTATCATTAAAATTTTTAATGTTGACATTTCTATCTTTATTTACGATTAAGCTAGTATATAACTGACCTATACTGCTGGATCCTTCAAAATAGAATTGTGATGCAAATTTATTTCCGAATATCGGGTTGTTTCCTTTTATAGTATATGCGAATTCAATCTTATCCCCCTTCCTGACATCTTCCAGCAACAGGAAAGCATCATAGGTACCACTATAAATAAATTTTGAAAGATCTTTCTCGTTTTGAAGAACCTTAAACCTGGCTTCATTAAGCTGATCAGCAGATTTGTTGTTGCGCCAGAGCAAAATCTTATGAAAGATTAGTTTTTGAAAACTGGGATCATAAGTAATGCTGATCTGGGATCCGTTCTGAACACCGGCATCAGAGATGATCTCCCTAACGGTGTGTGCATACTCTTCCTGAAGCTCTGCATGAGTCTGATTTTCATAAAAAGACAGAAAGTAACCATCTGAAATGTCCTTATCATGAGGCCTGGCGCCTGTTGTTTTTACCTTCACGATCCATGAAGGTAACGTTCTGTCTACAGAAAAATTTTTGCCCTGAGCAAAAACCATCATTTGACAGGAAATAAAAACGAACGTGCACAACAACGCTTTGAAATTGAGCGAAATGTGGAACCGGAGCGTGAAAGAATACATAAATAACTTAGAAACTACTAATCTATGGATTATTTAAATGCATTTATACCTGTCACATCCATTCCGGTAATTAATAAATGAATATCGTGTGTTCCTTCATAAGTAACAACCGACTCAAGATTCATCATGTGTCTCATAATAGAATACTCTCCGGTAATCCCCATACCACCCAGCATTTGGCGGGCATTTCTGGCAATGTCCAGTGCAATTTCCACACTATTCCTCTTCGCCATTGAAATTTGTTCTGCAGTAGCCCTGTTCTCACTTTTAAGTACACCCAAACGCCAGACCAGCAATTGCCCTTTAGTGATCTCGGTAATCATTTCGGCTAGTTTTTTTTGCTGCAACTGAAAGCCGCCTATTGCTCTGCCAAACTGAATGCGCTCTGTTGAATATCTTAAAGCCGTATCATAACAATCCATGGCAGCACCCAATGCGCCCCAGGCAATGCCATAGCGGGCCTGATTTAAACACCCCAGCGGCCCCTTCAAACCACTTATCTCAGGAAATATATTTTCTTTGGGGATTTTTACATTATCAAAAACCAGTTCACCTGTGGCCGATGCACGCAGGCTCCATTTTCCATGAGTTTCGGGAGTTGAAAATCCTTCCATACCCCTTTCAACAACCATTCCTCTGATCTTTCCGGCTTCATCTTTAGCCCAAACCACAGCGATATCGGCAAAAGGTGCATTGGAGATCCACATTTTTGCCCCATTTAATATATAATGACTGCCACTTTCCTTTATGTTACTAACCATACCGCCAGGATTTGATCCATGATCAGGTTCTGTAAGCCCAAAACAACCCATCAGTTCACCACTGGCCAGTTTAGGCAGGTACTTACGACGCTGTTCCTCAGTTCCATAAGCATATATAGGATACATCACCAATGATCCCTGCACAGAGGCGGTAGATCTGATTCCGGAATCACCACGTTCAATTTCCTGCATTAAAATGCCATATGCTGTATAGTCCAGTCCGGCACCACCATATTCCACAGGAATAGTGGGTCCGAAAGCTCCAATCTCGGCCAGACCACTGATCAGATGTTTCGGAAATTCAGATCGCTGAGCAAAATCTTCTATTACCGGACTTACTTCTTTTTTTACCCAATCTCTTGCCGTAGCCCTGATCAGCTTATGTTCATCGGTCAGCAATTCATCCAGTAAATAATAATCAGGGGATTCGTAGAGGTCTTTTTTGGCAGATTTATTCATTGTTTACACTATATTTGGTAAAGGAATCAGCTGTACCTTTCAAAGGTAATCATTTACCGCAAGGCACTGATAATAACCGATCAATAATTTAATTTTGCTAAATGACCGGCAATCAAAACTATATTCAAACTGTAGCCCTCAAGGATGTCAAATGTTTCGCTTTTCATGGATATTATCCTGAAGAACAACTTACCGGAATCTACTTTATAGTAGATGTCACTGTAACTTTCAGTCCGAACGATGATACGGAAAACCTGCAGCGCACAGTGAATTATGAAGAGCTGAATACCATTATTTTAGAGGAAATGAAACGTACGCAGAAAATGCTGGAAACTGTAGTCAGGAATATACTGGACAGGGTACTCAGCAGTTATCCTTTCCTGATCAGTGCCAGTGCAGGTATTAAGAAGCTTGCGCCGCCAATGCCCGGACAAATAGGTTATTCTTTTGTTCAGCTCAGTTACAACGCGGAAAAATCACTGTCCTGATCCATTAACAATCTCGGGTGATCTCACAAACAACCATATAACCAATGCATTACCAAAAAATTACCCCCGATCGGCTTGATCAGATCATAGCAATAGCAGGCCGGTCTAATGTATTTATTGATCAAGAGTCGTTAAGCCATTATGCACACGATGAAACTGAAGATCTAAAATATTATCCTGAAGTCGTTGTAAAACCTGATGATGCTGCGAGTATTGCAGAATTAGTCAAATTTTGTAATGCCGAATTGATTCCTGTAACGCCAAGGGGTGGTGGCACAGGTTTGAGTGGGGGTGCCTTGCCAGTCTATGGGGGTATATTACTTTCAATGGAAAAGTTTAAGGCAATAATTGATATTGATACAGAAAATTTACAGGCGACTGTCGAACCAGGCGTAATTACCGAGGAATTCATCAATGCCGTAGCAGAGTATGAGTTGCTCTATCCGGTTGATCCTTCGAGTAAGGGGTCCTGTTTTATTGGTGGTAATGTAGCTCATGGTTCAGGTGGGCCAAGAGTAGTAAAGTACGGAACCATAAGAGAATACATCCTGAATCTGGAAGTAGTGCTGCCAACCGGAGAGATCATATGGACAGGTGCAAATACACTAAAATATGCTTCAGGATACAATCTCACACAATTGATGATCGGTTCTGAAGGTACACTGGGTATTGTCACCAAAATAGTAACTAAATTAGTACCCAAAACGCATCATAGTGTATTGATGCTGGCCTCATTTGCTGAAAATGAAAAAGCCTGTGCAGCGGTATCTGCCATATTCCGGGCCGGAATTACACCGTCGGCACTCGAGTTCATGGAAAGAAAAGGAGTGGAGTGGGTAATTCGTTTTGACGGCATTAAGTTTGATCTTAAGGAAGATGCGAATGCCTTTCTTCTGATTGAATTCGATGGAGACGACATGGATACCATCTTTAAAGATTGTGAGAAGGTGAATATCGTACTGGAAGAATTTGAATGCAGTGATGTTCTTTTTGCAGACACCGCTCAGCAGAAGGAAGATTTATGGCGTATGCGACGAACCATGGCCGAATCTGTAAAGTCAAATTCAGTGTATAAAGAAGAGGATACCGTAGTACCAAGGGCAGCCTTGCCAAAACTCATTAACGGTATTAAAGAGATCGGTTCAAGGTATGGTTTCGAGAGCGTATGCTATGGGCATGCGGGCGATGGAAACCTTCATATTAATATCATAAAAGCGGGAATGAGTGATGAGGACTGGAAAAACAGACTGAAAGAAGGAATTTCAGAAATTTTTGTGCTGACCGCGGCACTTGGAGGTACCATATCTGGAGAACATGGCATCGGCCTTGTTCAAAAAGAATTTATGCCAATTAAATATAGTGATGTACACTTGAATCTCATGCGTGCTATAAAGCATGTCTTCGATCCTAACGGAATATTGAATCCCGGTAAGATATTCTAATAGGACAGGTGAGGATTACATTCGGACAGCTGCCGAATCAATTGCCCGATAGCTGTTCAAATGTGATCATTTTGCTTCTTTCATTTTCAGGGATCGGTGCAGCGGTTTTTAAGTTGTAATCAAAAGCAACACAAACCGTCTTGCCTTTACTGCAAATGACTTCTTCACTGCCTTTGGTCTTTATCAGAAGATATTCAAGGTCAAAGCTGGTTTTTCCAATTCTTGATGTACGCACATACATACTAATTTTATCGTCAATAAGTATCGGACTGACGTAATCCAGGGAAGCCTTTGCAATAACTACACCTGTCTTTTTCCAGTCCCAGTGAATGGCCTGTGCCCAATATTTGCTTCTCGCTATTTCCATGTAAGTGAAATAGACAGCATTGTTCACATGGCCCATCATATCAAAATCTGCAAATCTCGTTTCGACAATAGTTTTATACTTAAAACTGTCTATTTGATTGATAATATCTGTCTTTTTGTCTGCTTTTTTCGAATCATTGCGCCAAAGTGTCTTAAAAATCATAGAAAAGGTAGTTGGTATAAGAGTTGAATATATGGTTAGTACAAAAGAAAAATTAAAAATAGGAGATTATAAAAATGACTTTAGTAAAATTTAACAACAGAACCAGAAACACAGCACCTTACTTTAACAATGTTTTCGACTCTTTGTTTAGCGAAGCGTTAAATAAAAACTTAACCGTAAATAAAGTACCTGGTGTAAATATTCTTGAAACAGAAAAAGATTACAAAATTGAACTTGCTGCGCCGGGACTTGCAAAGGAAGACTTTCAGATCAATTTGAAAAAAGATACGCTGTCTGTATGGGTGGAGAAAAAAGAGGCTGAGGCTGAAGTGAAAAAAGATTATACCCGTAGGGAATTCGAATATTCATCCTTCGCAAGATCTTTTGTATTGCCTGAAAGCGTAAATGCAGACAGCATAGTAGCAGAGTATGTAAATGGTATTTTGAACATTATCATTGGTAAGGACGATTCAGGTTCACAAAGCAAAGAAATAAAAGTTTCATAATAAGTTAGAGTTTGGTTTAAGGTTGAGGGTATGCCGGGGGGCATGCCCTTTTTTGTGAAAAAAAAAGAGGGATAAATCCCTCTTAAATGCTGGTAGTTAATAAACGGTTAGGTATAGCCTAAAATTTTCAATACCTGTTTACTGTTTTGTTCTTCTCCAAAAACCTCAAAATTAAAGGTTTCGTCCCGGTTGCGTCGAATGATCACGTGTTTCGGGCTGGGGAGCAGACAATGATGTATTCCGCCATAACCACTCAATACTTCCTGATAAGCACCAGTATTGAAAAAACCCAGGTATTGAACTTTACGAGTTTTAGGCATAAATACACTGTTCATATGCGCTTCCTGATTGTAATAGTCCTGACCATCGCAGGTTATACCGCCAAGATTGACCCTTTCATACTCGGCGTCCCAGTTGTTGATAGGAAGCAGGATGTATTTTTGATTCAATGCCCATACATCCGGAAGATTAGTGATGAATGAACCATCAAGCATCAGCCATTTCTCTCTGTCGTTCTGTTGTTTACGACCTAAAACTTTATATAAGATACCTGAAGCCTCAGCGACAGTATATTTTCCGAATTCAGTAATAATATCGGGTTCAACAACATCGTGTTCCGCACAGATTTCTTTAATCCGCTTTACGATCTCATTAACCATGTACTCATAGTCAAAATCAAATACCAGCGAATCCTTGAAAGGCATTCCCCCACCAATATCAAGGGTATCAAGCTCAGGATTGATCTTTTTAAATTTACAATATAGCGTTACATATTTCTCCAATTCGTTCCAGTAATAAGGAGAGTCTGTAATACCCGAATTGATAAAAAAGTGGAGTAACTTCACGCGGAAGTTAGGGTTTGTAGAAATCTTATTATTATAGAAGTCAATTACATCCTCCATACGAACACCCAAACGTGAAGTATAGAACTGTGAATCCGGTTGTTCCTCCGCGGCAATTCGTATACCCAGATTACATGGCGTATCCATTTCAACCTCATCATCAAAAAGATTAAACTCTTCCTTATTGTCAAGTACCGGAATGATATTTTTATAGCCATCGTGCAGCATATCAATGATGTACTGCTTGTACTGATAAGTTTTGAAACCATTACAGATCACGGTGATATCCTTGTTTAAGGAGCCTTTTTTCTCCAGCGCTTCGATCATCGGCATATCAAACGCCGAAGAAGTCTCTAAGTGGATACCATTCTTTAAGGCTTCTTCAACAATATGCTTAAAGTGGGAACTTTTGGTACAATAGCAATATTTATAATCTCCGCGATAGTTGTTCTTAATGATGGCTGTCTGGAACAATAATTTAGCCTGCTGGATCTTTTTACTGATCATTGGGAGGTAAGTGAAACGCAATGGCGTACCATAGGTTTCGATCATTTCCATTAGATTCAGATCCTGAAAGTACAGTTCGTCGTCTATAACGGCATAACCTTCCTGGGGAAAACCAACACTTAGATCAAGAAATTCCGAGTAACTCTGCATTTATAGTTAAAATAATTTTTGCAAAAATGTAATTTTAAATTGAGAATTGGCCTTTATAAAAAATATTTTTACTGTCACAAAATGAGGTTCTAAGACTGTTTTGCCAGATGTATTTCGGCAAGCATACAGCGCGCACTGCCTCCTCCATTTTTTTCAATAGTATATAAGGGTGAATAAATCAATTTACTGTATTGTTCAAGCCTCAAGATCTGCCCTTTGGAAAGGGAAAGATAAGCCTGTTCAGACATTACCAACAGGTTCTGCCCGTTATTGTTTTGGATTTCAAGCATATTCCCTGCGAAGCGGTTCATCTGTTCCATGCTAATGTCGATGATTTCCATGCCGCTCTCTTCAAGACTTTTAACTACCGCCTGCTGCTCCAGGAGATCCGGAACGGATGCCAGACAAATCACAGCGAAACCCGTTCCGATGCACATCATCACATTCGTATGGTAAATGGGAAATCCTGATGCATCCGCAGCATTAAAAGCCACCGCTTTGTAGCCAGATCTGGTGCAGAAATCGTCCAGTACCTTTTTGTCTGTTCTGATAGATAGACACGCGTAAGCAATTTTGTGCACACGATCCAGAACCATGCTTCCTGTACCCTCCAGATATACCGACCGCTGTTCATAAGCAGAAAGATCAACGATGTTTCCGATCGAAAAATTCTTTCTCAACGTATCAATAATATCAGTCCTGCGTTCCAGACGACGGTTTTCCGAAAACATAGGATACAGGAAAACATCTCCGTTTTCATGAAATGACACCCAGTTATTTGGAAAGATGGAATCCGGAGTTTCAGGCTGCAATGTATCATTGATTACAGTTACATCAACTCCGTTCTGCAGCAGAAGATTTGAGAAATCATCAAATTCCTTCAATGCAAGCAGCTGTATATCTTGCTCAACAGATGCCTGCTGAAATTTGTTATTACCGGCTGTCTGGGCGTTGAATTTGAAATCAACCGGCCTGATCATCAAAATATAACTTGTAGTTTGCATAAGAAATAAAAAATTAAAGTTTGTCTCTTAAGATAGGCAGACTCATACAATGGAAACCACCTCTGGCACGGGAAAGTTCTGCAGAAGGCATCAGAACAAGTGTATCCGTAATGGTGTCGGCATCGGCTACTCCGCTTTCCAGATCGTTCAGGAGATCCTGTACTTTTATGACCTTAAATCCATTGCTTTTGAATGCCTCTATAGTCTTGTCATTACGATCGTAACCCAATACCACACCTTCTTTTATGGCCAGCAGATTGCAGGAATCCGTCCATTGCTCCCTGGCATCATAAGGAAAGGACCCGTTTCCGCTATATAGAAATTTGGTCGGCTCGCTACTCCCCAGATCAGTCCTGCTGATATCATCCAGCAGTGCTTCTATACTTTCAAAACTGCGTGGAGAAGAACTTCCTTTATTGAACTGAAAAATTTCGGTAACTTCTTTCTTGTCCGGTTCGACAAGAAAATTAATCGGTTCGGCTAAATTGCCCTGCTGTGTGTTAGATATAGAACTCAACAAAGCCCACATATTTCTTTTTACCTGCGTAAAAACAGTATCTATGTGCATAAAGTCGCGTTTGTTTGGAATCCTGACAACGGTAACCTTGTTTACCAAATTGTTTTCAAACAGCAACTTAATGGCCTCATTAGCACCATAAGCCGAGGTTCTTTCACTGCAACCGATCAGCACATGATCAGGGCTAACCATCATCACGTCACCACCTTCAAGCGTAGTTCTGTGGTCATCTTCTTCTCCCGGACGAAGAAAATGCTGTGCAGGATCAGGGATTTCCAGAATATTTTCCGTGTATGCGCTGAAAAGCGGGTGGTTGAAAAATATATAACGCATCAATAACGTTTCCCGGCTGCGTGCTTTCTTTGCCGGTTTATTTAACAAAATGTGATTGTTAATGGTAATACCTACATCACGCGTGAAAATCAGATTAGGTATTGGCGCAAAGATCATATGATCATTGTTCAGGCTTCCGGAAATGAATATCTTTGCCAGTTCCTTAGGATCTGTATCTACCATCTGTTGCTGAAGCTTATAAGTACAGCCTTCAATAGCACACACGGCAGCCGAAAGTTTCTTTCTGATAGACGCATCCTCTAGTATATCTGAAAGTAAATTCTGAACCTCTATGACCTCTAGTGAATTATGAAAATCAGGATGGTCCGGTTTAAAGAAACTCCGGTCAGATTCAACAGCATCTATACTGTTTAATTTACCTTTGATCTTTTCCGGATCAAGGAAGTACATCAGCAATTTGACATAATAATCGTACTCATCCTTCCGGATGGTGTCTAGATGAACGATGTCCTCAAAAAGCCAGTCCTGTGCCTTGGAAGGGACTACTTTACCCAACCCGCTATCAGGGCTGTGGATAAGTAATTTGCGCAGCCTGCCAATCTCCGTACTTACATTCACATTGAAATTTTGGTTTTGCTCAGTCATAATAAGTTTGTCGTAAAGCAAAGCTATTTAAATTTAGAATAGTAGCAACAATATACTTTTTTATCTAAGTTTGTGCCTATGAATTTTATAGTTAATGAGGCACTAAAAGGCATTAAGCAACTTTATAATGAAGAAGTAGCCGAAAGTGTGATCAATATACAAGATACGCGTAAGGAATTTGAAGGTCAGGTAACGATTGTTGTTTTTCCTGTTGTACGTTTTTCGAAAAAATCTCCGGAACAAACCGCTCAGGATCTGGGTAGCTATCTTCTGGAAAATGTAAATGAAGTGACGGCATTTAATGTGGTTAAGGGTTTTTTAAACCTGAGCATTGCCGATGAATACTGGCTCAACCTGTTCAATACCCAATTACTCGACCCTTCATTTGGTACATTTGAACCAAACGGTAAAAAAGTGATGGTGGAGTATTCATCCCCCAATACAAACAAGCCACTCCATTTGGGACATGTCAGAAATAATTTATTGGGTTATTCAGTCGCTGAACTACTTAAGGCCAATGGATATGAGGTATTTAAGGTAAACCTGGTAAATGATAGGGGCATTCACATTTGCAAGTCTATGCTTGCCTGGCAGAAATGGGGCAATGGAGAAACTCCCGAAAGCTCCTTCTTAAAAGGCGATCATCTGGTGGGTAAATACTACGTGATCTTCGATAAGGAATATAAAAAGGAGATCGATATACTTAAGGGCGAAGGTCAAACCGAAGATGAAGCTAAAAAGAATGCTCCGCTGATTAAGCAGGCGCAAAAGATGCTTCAGGATTGGGAAGCAGGGGATGAAACAGTAATAGAACTCTGGAAAACTATGAATGGCTGGGTATATGAGGGCTTTGGAGTCACCTATAAGAATCTCGGCGTTGATTTCGATAAATACTATTACGAAAGCAATACTTATCTACTGGGAAAAGATACCGTGGATGAAGGACTTGAAAAAGGGATTTTCTTTAAAAAACCAGACGGATCAGTTTGGATTGACCTTACAGCAGACGGTTTGGATCAGAAACTGGTATTAAGGGCCGATGGCACTTCGGTGTATATCACACAGGATCTTGGCACCGCACAGATGAAATATGACGATTTCAAAATGGATGAGTCCATCTATGTAGTAGGTAATGAGCAGGACTACCATTTCAAAGTTCTATTTCTAATTTTAGAGAAACTCGGAAAAAGTTGGGCTACCGGGCTCTATCATTTATCGTACGGAATGGTAGACCTTCCAAGTGGTAAAATGAAGTCGCGCGAAGGAACCGTAGTGGATGCAGATGATCTGGTTGCAGAAATGATAGAAACTGCCAAACAAAAGACAGAATTACTGGGTAAGGTGAATGATTTTAGTGAAGAAGAAAAGGATCAATTATACTATCAGATTGGTATGGGCGCCTTAAAGTACTTCTTACTTAAAGTAGAACCAAAAAAACGCTTGTTATTTGATCCTGCTGAATCTATTGATTTTCAAGGTAACACTGGGCCGTTTATACAATATACACATGCACGCATCAAATCGCTGCTAAGCAGGGCAGGTTTTGATGGTAGTAAGGTGACCGACGTATCGATCAATCTTACAGAACTCGATATGATCTTGCTGTTGTCTAAGTATCCGCTGGAACTCACTGAAGCCGCGAGGGCACACAGCCCGGCCACTTTAGCCAATTATCTATATGAAGTCGCAAAGATGTTCAATAAATTTTATCATGAAGTACCCCCGATCATAAAAGAAGAGGATGCATCATTGAAGCAGCATCGTCTTAATCTGAGCTCCGTTACAGCCGGAATACTGAAGTCCGGCATGAGGATACTCGGCATAGAAGTTCCCGAAAGGATGTAATCCGAATTAATCGTAAGGATTAAAATCCAGCTACATATCCATCTATGTAGCTGGCTCTGTTCTGAATCCATTCAATTAACTTCAAAGTTCCTTCTCTAAAATTTCCATTTCCCTGATTCCATACTGTATAATCCCTTTGTTGCGCAGTTTCGATAAGTGCAGAAGTAGCGCCTATATAGCTAATCAGTTCCTGTAGCTTATTGGCTTTAAATGCAATCCATTTCTGTTTGTACAATGTTTTTACTTTTGGATCGTTTAAAAATCTGGAAAAGAATTCCGTTCCCTGTTCAGGGTTTGACCAAAAAGGAGGCCTGTTAGACGAACTAAAATGAACTTGGCTGCCCTCATAGCCATATGCCCAATCGAAATCCCATAGCGGACCCATGGTATATTTACCATTTTTTGTCTTGTACATATAGATACTCTTCGGATGATTGATTTCTTCATTATCTGTTAGATTACAAACCAGAAGGTAATTCACCAATGCATCTATATCAATGTAGTCAGCATAATCATTGTTCGGAAACGAAGAGGAGGCTACTGCCTTTTCCATTACCTGGAAGTCTGCCTGTATTAAATCCAGTTCAGACTGTGATTTTATATCCGGATATTTAACCATCACTGGAAGGTCGAATGATGCAGACTTGAATTCCCAGGGCTCATCAAAATAACTATCCAATTCAAGGAGCGTTCCGTCGCCGCCAATATTAATCCTTTTTTCAGCAACTGCCACCTGTTCGGTAAAGTTGTAGCAACCCAATTCAATACCATTGATTGTAACCTCAACTGGTATAATGTGGTTAGTATAGGGCATTTTGAGCAATTCACCTGTCTTCATCGCTACACCATTTAACATAAGCGTAGGGTCAATGTAATTGGCCAGCAATACCCAATCCTTATCTTCAGCCAAACCTAACAGTGGAGCTTTTTTGTCGAGCTTTAAACGATATGGCTTTTTTGGATAATAAATCCAGGTAGAATTACCACGCCCCTTTATTTTGGTGGTCCCTTTGTAATCCTCAAAAGCACCTTTTCCTTCTATCCTAATGGTAGCATTGAGGTACTCTTCCTTTGACACGATAGGAGCACTATTGGTTGTTTCGATATAAATATGTGGTACTGCAGATTCCCAGTTAATCGTTACAGTGAACTGGGCCTTTAGCCCGTATTCAGAAGTAAGTGTGTAAATAACAGGGCCGGAGAAATCATTTACAGTAACACCGCTTTGTTGTTTGATATCTGAAATACTTACATCAGCCGCTAAAGTATTGAACGTTGCTTTGAACAATCTTTTTGAACTCTTTAACTTACCGGTTATCTTATTTGCATTGACCAGCAAATTTAAATCCTGTTTCAGGTCAGGATTATTAGCAATTAGTAATGAAAATGAAGACATGACCAATCCAAGGTCATCTACATAGCTTAGAACTAATGAGTAACTGATTTGACTGCCATCTTCCGCTTTTATGTTATAACTTATGTTTTTTGAAAAGTCGTTTACACTGACATCCGACTGCTGCTCTGTGCCACTTATCAGGATTTGCCTACCCGAAAAGGCAAATGAAGCCCTTAGATTTGTCAGATCAAGACCCCTGGGAACAATTAGATTAATCTTGTTATCAGATATTTTACCTACAATATCTTTTTTCAGGAAATCAGAATTGAATTGAGCCAGAATTTTAAATTCAGTGAGTTCTTTGCTGTCGCTCAGAATATTGCTTTTACGGCACCCGAAAGCAATGACAAGAACTACCAATAATATTGATAGTTTTCTTTTAAGATTCATAGTGAATAGTATTTCACTAAAAATAACATTTTATTCCTTCTCTTTTGTTTTTTCTACACCAGCCTTTGTTGCTACAGGTTTCTTTTTCCGGAAACCTGAGAAAAGCATAGGACTACGGGTAGGTCTTTCATCGCCCAATAGAACTCCCCATTGCTTAAAGGTCTCAGTCCTGTCAAAAATTACTTTCAGGACAGCAATAATAGGAAGGGAGAGAAACATTCCTGATACTCCTGCAATACTGCCCCCAATAATCACCCCCAGAATCGCAAATAAAGCATTTATTTTAACCTTAGAGCCTACAATTCTGGGCATCAATATGTTATTGTCTAAAAACTGGACCACAGCTATTACCAAAAGCACAGTGATAACAGGCCAAAGTTCAGTAGAAGAGGTAAGAGTCAGCATCACTCCGATGATGTTTCCGAGTAATGCCCCGACATAAGGAATAAGATTTAAAATGGCAAAGATTACGCCGATAAGCAAAGCGTGTTTTATGCCTATGCCCATTAAAATCCCCCCCAATAAAATGGTCATATAAGTAACCTGTATAAGCAATCCAACCAGGTAATTTTTTATAATAGATTCAGTTTCGTAGATAGCTTCTTTAACTTTTGGATGATGGTCGGGCGTAAACCACATGAAGACGAACCGCAGAAGGATATCCTTATAAAAGAGCATCAGATAGATGTAAATCGGCAGCAGGCCAACAAATACGAACACCGAACTCAGCGTTACTGCGGCACCACTCGCTGCTTTTCCGGCCATACCCAGCAGATCATTACTTTTATCATTGATAAATTTAACCTGTTCCTTCGTTGAAAAATCGCTTATGCTGCTGATCCAACCGCTTAGCGCATTCAAATGTATACTTACATTCTTTTTAATCTCAGGAAAATCATTTACAAGTGAGCCTATCTGCATGGAAAAGAACCAAATGATCAGACCCAGCGTAATCGCTACCAGCAGTATAGGAATTATAATGGCCGCTGCCTCTGGAAACTTATGCTTCCTTAAAAATCTGAATATGGGCAGTAGCATAATACTGATGAAAAAGGCCATAATGACCGGCATAATGATGTTGTGGCCAATTACCAGAACAGCCACAACGAGAACAAGTCCAAGAAGCTCTATGGAACGGCGGACGGTAAGTGGCAGATTGGTCATGAGCAGGAATATTAGATAACAGAAACGTAAAACTATTATAATTCAAATGTAACAGTAAAAGCTACGAAATGTTTGGGTATTTTTGCCTTTATGATAACAAACGAGACCATAGTTGCCCTTTCTACTCCTCCGGGGCTAGGTGCTATAGGTGTAATCCGGCTTTCCGGAAAAAATGCGATAGCTATAACCAATGCTGTTTTCCAGGGAAAGGATCTGCTGAAGCAGGCATCGCATACCATACATTTCGGTTTGATCAAAGATGGGGATGTCGTCATAGATGAGGTACTCGTGAGCTTATTCATCGCCCCCAAATCCTATACAAAGGAAACCACGGTAGAGATATCCTGTCACGGCTCAAATTATATCATACAGCAGATCATCACATTGCTCATCAGGCATGGTGCGTCTGCAGCTAAGCCAGGAGAATTTACCTTAAGAGCCTTTCTAAATGGCGGTCTGGATCTTTCACAGGCAGAGGCAGTTGCAGATCTGATTTCGTCCGATTCTGCTGCAGCTCATCAGGTTGCCATGAACCAGCTTAGAGGCGGCTTCAGCACTGAATTAAATGTACTTAGAGAACAGCTCATCCATTTTGCTTCCATGATAGAGCTTGAGCTTGACTTTTCAGAAGAAGATGTTGAATTTGCCAACAGAGACCAACTGCAGGATCTGATCAATAAGATCACACTGGTGCTGAATAAACTGATCCGGTCCTTTGAATTGGGAAATGTGATTAAAGAGGGCATCAATACTGTAATTGCGGGCAGGCCAAATGCCGGAAAATCTACTTTGCTGAACGCTTTGCTAAACGAAGACAGGGCGATTGTAAGTGAAATTGCCGGAACTACGAGAGATACCATAGAAGAAGTATTGAATATAAAAGGCATCAATTTCAGATTGATTGACACCGCAGGCATTCGCGAAGCTACAGATACAATTGAAGCAATAGGAGTAGAAAAAACCATGCAAAAGATCAGCCAATCGGCAGTATTGGTCTATCTTTTTGATGTTATTAATCTTTCTGCAGAAGAGATCAGAGAAGATATAGCCCGTCTGCATAAACCAGGAGTTGCATTTTTGGCAGTGGCGAACAAAATGGATCTATCTTACAGCGATCGCCTGAAGGAACTTGCGTTACCGCCAGATATTCAGTTTATTTCGATTTCAGCAAGGGAGCATCAGCACATTGAAGAGCTAAAAGAATTGTTATATGAAACCGCTATAGGAGATAAGCTTTCCGACAACCATACCATGGTCACCAATATCAGGCATGTGGAGGCGCTGGAAAGAACAAGGACTGCTTTGGCCAGTGTTTCTGAAGGCTTGCTTAATCCTGTTACTTCTGATTTTCTGGCTGTCGATATCAAGCAGGCTTTACATTATTTAGGAGAAATAACGGGGCAGGTGACCACAGACGATTTGCTGGAGAATATATTCAGTAAGTTCTGTATCGGAAAGTAAGAAGGCAAAACAGCCCTAAATAACTACACAAAATTTTGTATAAACCGCTTCGAAGATAACTTCAAGCGGTTTTTTGTTGCCCGTTGGTTTTTGTTTTCTACGCTCCTATACTATATTCTTGTATTGCATTTGTACCTCAAACGGAAGTTTGTACCTCGGCCAAAAAAGTAGGCGAGCTAACCAGACAACCGCACACAACTAAACACAAACAAACACAACAAGACACAAAAATAGCCATGAGTTCAAACATCAGAATCAATAGAATTTGCGAGTACTGCGGAAAGGACTTTGAAGCCAAAACGACAGTAACAAGATTTTGTTCCCACACCTGCAACAGCCGGGCAGGAAAGCTCAAAATCAAACAACTGAAAATGGGCGCGAGTGATCAGCAAACTAAGACAGTGAAGTCAAAGCCAATAATAGACTTGCAGTCTAAAGAATTCCTCAGCGTGCTTGAGGTAGCGAAACTATTGAACAGCTCAAAACACACCATATATGACCTCATTAGACGAGGAATGTTTCAGGCCGTAAACCTTGGAGCACATAAGACAACCATCAAAAGAACAGAAATCGACAAACTGTTTAACCAAGAACAAATAATTGCAACAATTAAAGAAGTAAAAATCATACCTTTGAAAATCAAAGACTGCTATTCAATAGGAGAGGCCATGAACGTCTCCGGCATGTCTGAAAGCGCACTGTTTCAAGCAATCAAGCGCAACAATATTTCTAAGTTTCAGGAAGGAAAATTTGTCTACGTTTCCAAAAAAGACATCCACCGCCTGATCAATAAACCTTTAACCCCCAACATTTTATGAGTGTTACCTTAAGGAAGAAAACCCTGAGTACAGGGCGGAGCTCACTTTATTTAGACTTTTACCCTGCCATTAGAAATCCCGATACCGGCGTATTCACCAGACGGGAGTTTCTAAAACTTTACCTGTTGGACAAGCCAAAGACCGATCTGGAGAAAGAAACCAACCGCAAGACCTTCTTACTGGCGCAGCACGTCTGCGCACAGCGCCAAATTGAGGTGCAGAACCATCGATTCGGATTTCTTGCTGAATCAAGAAAGGATGGCAATTTCATTGATTATTTTAGAAAGACAGCTGCCAGGAAATCAGGAACGAATGCCTACGGATGGAAGATGGCCTGGAAATACCTGGAGAGTTACGCGGGTTCAGGATTACGGTTTCGGGACCTGAGCGAGGAATTCTGTGAAGAATTCAGGGACTATATGCTCTCTGGCCCCGGTATCGGCCGATACGGCAGATCAATAGGCTGGAATACCGCCGGGAGTTACTTCGCAAAATTCCGAACCATGCTTAAGGCAGCACATAAGGCAAAGCTGCTGGATGAAGACCTGTATGACATCATCAGCGCAATTGATGAGCATGAAAGCATCCGGGAATTTTTAATACTGGAAGAATTCCGCGCATTGGTAGAAGCGCCGTTGGGCGATTCTGTTATGCGCAATGCTTCCATCTTCGCGGTGCTCACTGGTCTTAGATTTTGCGACATTAAAGCTCTCAAATGGGAGCAGGTAAGGGGTTTCAAAGGCAACCATTACATCCAGTTCAAACAAGAAAAAACAGAATCCCCCGAGACTTTACCTATTTCGGACGAAGCTGTAGAGCTGCTCGGCCAAAGAAGTATGTTGGGAGATAGGGTGTTCTATGACTTAAAATATTCCAGGATGAAACCATTCCTGACGTTATGGCTGGAAAAAGCAGGTGTACATAAATCGAATTTTACTTTCCACTGTCTGAGGCATTCCTACGCTACTTTACAACTGGCTTTGGGAACTGATGTTTTCACTTTAATGAAGATGCTGGGCCATCGCAGTATAAAGAGCACCATGCGGTATTTGCACTTGTTGGACACCCTTAAAAAAGCAACCACAGAAAAAATCAAGATGTCAGATATCTTATCCCTTGTGAAAGCTTCCTAATAGCATGTGGCTAAGTCATAGCTAAAAAGAACTTAAATAAAAAGGTAAAGAGTGTTGATCGCTGTCGGATTATTCCGCTTAAGGTACAACAACATAAAATAAAAATTAATCTTCAACCATGCAGTTAGAAAACCCTTTTCAGGCACTATTTGAGAAACTTGATACCATTGAACAGGCGCTCCGTGAACTTAGGGCAATCCAGGTCATTCAGCCGGATAGTCCGGAATCTGACCTGTTGTCTATTTCAGAAGCCTCAGACTTATTAAGGCTTTCAAAAAACACCATTTATTTTCTTTCTTCCCAGTCCAAAATTCCCGTGACCAAAAAGGGTAAAAGATTGTATTTCTCTAAGAAGGAGCTATTGGAATGGATCAAGAGCGGCAGACGCGCGACAACTGATGAGCTCATTTCGGTTGCTGTTTCGAACGTGCAAAAACGAAAGGCATTCCGAGTTTAAGCTGCTTTTTGGGTATATTGATGATGAGTTGGAGCTGTTATAATTTCCTGGGGCCATAGTCGCTGATGACTGGCTCAGGGAATTACCTTGACCCAGTTAAAGTTGTCGATTCAGGCAACGTGGTAATTCCTAATTTACATGTCTTGTACATATCGCCTTGCGCTCTGGTGTGTCCGCGGAGGAATTGTTTCATGTTGTTTGGAATTTCTACTGATTAATTCTTCACTAACCTCGTCTGCCTCAGTCAGGCGGTTCGCTTTGCCAAAGTAGTATCCGCAAAATGGGTATCCCTTCGGGAGCCTCCGCATTTTACTGATCTCCACTTTGCCTTTGTTCCTGCGGCCATCGGTAAAGCTTCATAATTAATTCAGTTTAGAAAAATCAAATTATGAAAGCGAAATCCAATTTATCATTGTTCCAGGTGTCTGAGATTACTGTAAGTTATCATCCAAAATTTAGAGCCTGTGAAAGACCAAAAGTGACCACC
>Ga0126314_10000303_pt1 | contig 24599 bp, 23 predicted proteins | sample Plot105B_FD_92535 | JGI IMG/M metagenome (GOLD analysis project Ga0126314, IMG submission 92535) | Serpentine soil microbial communities from UC McLaughlin Reserve, CA, USA - Plot105B | ecosystem: Environmental > Terrestrial > Soil > Grasslands | place: USA: UC McLaughlin Reserve, Lake County... | reverse complement strand
CACCGGGCGCCCCGTGGGCCGCCAGCGCCCCTGGAGGGGCCGGCGGACCAGCGGCATCAGCAGTTGTAATTCCGGATGTTGGTGCTCCTCCGTGCGGACCTGTTGATGCCGGTAGAGGGCCACGCCCACGCCCTGCCACGCCACCGAGGACAGGGGCTCCAGTCGCTTCTCGAGTCCCTTCACGTGCGTTCGACCTCCAGGGAGGACCCCAGCGTATGTCCAGATTCATGAACACGGTGACCCGGGTTGCGCGAGTCCCCTTCGCATCCCATCATCGAGCGACAAGGAAGATTCTCTGGAAGCGCTCCATGCGAGCCCGGACGGAGGGTGGCCAGACGAGCTGGATGTCCACTGTCAGCGCACGACTTCACCGAGGAACGCCCCGCTCGCACGGCGCCTCGCCATCCGTGCTACGCAACGCAACGGCCGCGCCTTTTCATGGCCGCGCCAGTCCTCCTCTTCCATCGTGAACCCACCTCTCCACGGCTCCCGCCCCGCGAGCGCCTCCCCGCCTGGGGCGGACTCCGCGCGGGTGTGGATGGTCGATGACAGCCCCATGCAACTGGAGAGGGCCCGGGCGCTCCTGTCGAAGCACCACGCGGTGGAGACCTTCCGCGACGCCGAGGCGATGCTCGAGCGGCTCCACCAGGGGCCTCCTCCCGACGTGCTCCTGCTGGACTGGCAGTTGCCGGGCGTCTCCGGCCTGGATGCGTGCCGCTACGTGCGCGAGCAATATGATGACGTCACCCTGCCCATCCTGATTCTCTCCGCGCGGGGTGCCCACGCGGACTTCGCGGAGGGCCTGCGGGCGGGGGCCAGCGACTACGTCTCCAAGCCCTACGACGACGCGGAGCTGCTCGCGCGCGTGGGCAGCCTCCTGCGCATCCGGGCCCAGGGGCAGCAGCTGCGCGAGCGCGAGGCCTATCTGGCCACGACGCTCTCCAGCATCGGCGACGCGGTCATCACCACGGACCAGGCCGGACACATCGCCTTCCTCAACCCCGTGGCCGAGCGGCTCACCGGCTGGAGCGACGCCGAGGCGCGCCAGCGCCCCGTGACGGAGGTCTTCCGGCTCATCGACGCCTCCACCCGGGCCCTCGTGGCGGACCCCGTTGGCCGTGTCCTCACGCGCGGCACGGTCCAGGGGCTCGTCGGGCCCACGCTGCTGCTGCGCAAGGACGGCTCGGAGGTCCCCATCGAGGACAGCGCCGCCCCCATCCGCGTGGGCACCCGCGCGCTGACGGGCGTCGTGCTCGTCTTCCGGGATGTCACCGAGCAGCGCAAGGCCCAGCTGCACAGCGAGGCCCTGGACGCGAAGGTCCGCGCCAGCGAGGCCGAGCTGCGCATCCTGCTCGACGCGATTCCCGTCCTCGTCTCGTATGTCACCCCGGAGGAGACCTACGGGCGGGTCAACAAGGCCTACGAGGACTGGTTCGGAATCCCCCAGGACAGCCTTCGGGGAAGGTCCCTCCGGGAGGTCATCGGGGAGGCCGCGTACGAGGTGCTCGGGCCCTACGTGAAGCGAGGGCTGGCGGGAGAGGACCTCTCCTTCGAGCAACATGACGTGCCCTACCGGTTGGGCGGCACGCGTGACGTGAGGGTCACCTTCATCGCGCACCGCGAGGCGGGGCAGCCCGCGGGGGGCTACGTCGCGCTGCTCCAGGACATCACCGCGGAGCGGCGGCTGGCGAAGGAGCGCGAGCGCTCCGCCCAGCAACAGCGGGAGCAGGCCGAGTTCGAGCAGCAGCTCATCGGCATCGTGAGCCATGACCTGCGCAATCCCCTGGGCGCCATCCTGATGGGGGCGGCCCGGCTGAACCAGCAGGACGGGCTGGATTCGAATGTCCGCAAGACGTCGGCGCGCATCCATTCGTCCGCGGCGCGAGCGGTGCGGATGGTGAATGAGCTGCTGGACTTCACGCAGGCCCGGATGGGCGGCGGCATCCGGATTGAGTGCAACCCCACGGACTTCCACTCCCTCTTGCGCACCATGGTGGACGAGGTGGAGGCCGCCAACCCCTCCGCCCGGGTGAAGGTGGAGATGAGCGGAGACGGGCTGGGCCTGTGGGACGGAGACCGGCTCTCCCAGGTGCTCCAGAACCTGGTGACGAACGCCCTCAAATATGGCGAGCCCGGCACGCCCGTCCTCGTCGCCGCCTGGGGCGACCGCGAACACGTCACCTTCAGCGTGCACAACGAGGGCGCGCCCCTTCCCGCCGACCAGCGCTCCGCCCTCTTCGAGCCCTTCCAGCGGGGCACGGGCACCGTGGACAAGACGGGGCGCAGCGTGGGGCTTGGCCTGTTCATCGTGAAGTCGATTGTCGACGCGCACGGTGGCCATATCGAGGTGCGGTCCGAGGCCGGCAAGGGCACCACGTTCATCGTGAGCCTGCCCCGCCACGCGCGCAGCTCCGCGCCGCGCTAGAGACAGGCCGCGGCCCTTCGCCTGGAAGGGCAGCGGCCCGCTGGTTCACCCCTCCAGGTCGCCGACAATCTTCCCGAAGGGAGACGGCGTGCCCAGCATCTTCTGGAACCGGTTCCGGTTGTCCGAGCCCACGTCGTAGTTGTTGAAGTTGACGTCGTTGGAGTTCTTCCCGTCCGGCAGCATGCCCGAGTAGTCCTGGCGGGCCGGCAGTCCGTGCTCCGCGCGAATCTTGTTCTCGGAAGGGGCCCAGCCCGCGGGCGTGTGCGGCGTGGGCTTCAGGCCCACCGTCTCGAACTCCTCGCGCAGGCGCAGGCGGTCCTCGACGGTCTCCTTCATGTTGGCGGAGTGCGACGGGTACTGCTTGAAGACGTCCGCGTCGGCGTGCTTGCTGGCCGCCAGCGGGCTCACCTGCACGCCGTTGGCCGCGCGCCAGGCGTGGACCGACTCGTGGCCCAGGCTGTTGAAGCGCTGGCCCGGGTCGTTCTCGTTGTAGTTGATGCGGCTGGCCGTGCCCGCGCCGGGCTGGCCTTCGTAGCGGTACGCGGGACGGGTGGACGCGAAGGTGCCGTCATTGCGCGGCATGTGAGACATGGGCATCGAGGCCTCGCGGCCCGAGTAGAGGTCCGCCACCGTCAGCGGGTTGCGCTGGGTGCCGATGGCGCCGGGGTTCACCGCGGACGTCCTGTCGTTGAGCTCCGTCATCAACCGGCCGCCCTCGGGGCGGCTCGTGAGCCGGTGCGTGGAGTTGCGGGCGTCCTGCGTGAAGTCGGCGAAGTCCGCGCCCGTCTGGTTGCTGTCGCGGCGGGTGCGGATGCCCTGGAGGTCCGGGTGCACGACGCCGTAGTCCGTGGGCTTGAGGTTGTTCTTGCCGTCCTGGAGCTCCGTGGGCGACGGGCGCGGCTGGGAAGGCGTGCCGGCCGACCCGGTCCTCTGCGGCGGGCTCTTCTCCGGCGTCTTCTCCGGTTCCTTGGGCGTGCTCGTCTCCAGCTTCGGGGGCGCGCTGTTGCTCCGGGAGCGGGAGGACGACGAAGAGGAGGGCGGGGAGAGGACGGAAGACGGCTTGGAGCGGAGCTTCATGGGGGAGCGCCTCTGGAGGGAGTCGGTGACGAGGCTCCCTGGAGCATCCGGTGTGCCAGCCTCCCCGTGACGGGAAGCGGCCCTGGAGCGACCTGATTTCAAGAGGTTCCACTGGTCTCGGAGCGCTTCCGGGAGCTTCCGCTGATGACCGTGAACAAGGGGCTGATGACCGCCGTCATCAGGCGCGGCGCCCTCCAGGCTGGCAAACACAGGGAGGGACGCCTAGAAGCACGCCCCTCCTTCATCCAAGGCTCATCCACCGCATGAATCGCAAGAACGCGCTCAGCACCCTGCTCGCACTGGGACTGCTGACGACCCTCAGTGCCCAGGCCGAGGTGTTGTTCTCCCAGGCCAACCTCCTGCTCAACAAGAACCAGCTCTCCGCGGTGAACTATCGCGGCAAGGGCCTGTCGCTGCCCGTGGGGACGAAGGTGGAGGTCCTCAAGCGGAGCGACGACGAGGTGCGCTGCCGGGTGGTCGACTCGGGGGCCGAGTTCAAGTTCGTCTCGCACAAGAGCCTGGGCAAGGACGCCGCCGCGCTGTTCCCCTCCTTCTTCTCCGCGAAGGACCCCGCGGCGCGCATCGCCGCGCTCACGCCGGAGGAGCAGAAGCAGGTCAAGGCGGGTGAGCTGGCCCGTGGCATGTCCCGGGACGCGGTGCTGCTGACGGTGGGCCCGCCGCCGCCGCACCGGACGCTGTCGCTGGAGAGCAAGACGTGGACCTACTGGAGCTCGAAGTTCTCCACGTTCGAGGTCATCTTCGATGCCGACGGCAAGGTGGTGTCGTTCGGTGACGAGCCCGCGCCCGTGGCCGCTCCCGCTCCCGTCCCTGCCGAGAAGGTCTTCCACCACGCGACGGCCAACTTCCACTTCGACGACGACACCGTGTCCTGGGTGAACTACCTCAAGGGCCCCATCCTCCCGTTCAACACCCGGGTGGAGGTGCTGGACAAGGGCAGCTCGAAGGTGAAGTTCAAGGTCGTGGAGACGGGCAAGGAGTTCGTGTTCGAGAACGACTCGCGCTCGGGCGCTGACACCTGGGCGCTGTTCCAGGCCGCGTTCGCCCCCGAGGACCAGGCCCCCAAGCTGGAGGCGCTGTCGGCGCAGGACCGCAAGCTGGTCTCCGCGTCGGAGGTCGTCACTGGCATGTCCCGCTCCGCCGTGCGCATGGCGTGGGGACCGCCGCCGCCGCACGAGACGCCGTCGTTCAACTCCTCCGTCTGGACCTATTGGAAGAGCAAGCTCGTCAAGGTGAAGGTCACCTTCGACAAGGACGACAAGGTCGCCTCCATCGAGTAGCGGCCCGTCGTCCCGGACGAGGGCTCGATGCGCACGTTGGCCGCGCAATCCGGGACCGCTCCTTCCGGGTAGATGGCACGGCCCCTGGGAGACGTCAGGTTTGCGTCTCACAGGGGGAGACGCATGAGGCGGAGTGGAAGGTCCGGCATCGCCGGAGGCCGTGGGGTGATGCTGCTCGGGGCCCTGCTCGCGGGCTGTCAGATGGCCCCCGGCCAGGAGGCGGCGGCGCCCCCGAAGGACCTGGCACCCGTGGAGGCCAAGGCCGATGGGGAGGCCCAGGCGCGTGAGTGGAGCCGGACGTGGCCCTCACCCGCACCGCTCGGTCGCCGTGGACCGGCGGTGGCATATGGGGGCGGGAAGTTCTTCGCGGTCTGGAACGACGTGCGCGAGGGCGGAGTGTACGGCGCCCGCGTGAAGCCGGACGGCACGCTCCTGGACCCCGAAGGCATCCGCCTCAACCTGGGCGACGGCCCTGTCGGAAGTGGACGACCCGGCATCGCCTTCAACGGGACGCATTTCTTCGTCGTCTGGGAGACGTCGGACGGCATCGACGGCGTGCGCGTGAAGCCGGATGGCACTGTCGTCGGCCCCGAGTTCCGGGTCATCCAGACGGACGAGTCCTTCGGGCCGGTGGCCATCGCCTGCTCCCCGAAGCTGTGTCTGGTGACGTTCACCATCGCGGGTGACTCGGAGACGGTCATCTTCTTCGGCCGGGTGACGAAGCATGCCGAGGTCATCGCGGACAGTGAGCGGACGCTCAGTCCGGCTTTCAACTTCGCGGGTGATTCGGCGGTGGCGTGGAACAACAGCCGCAAGGAGTTCCTGGTCGTCTGGTCCGACGAGCGCGGGGCCGGCGCGGGGAACGAGGACATCTACGGCAACCGCGTGAAGGAGAACGGCACCATCCTCGATGATGTCGGCTTTCCCATCGCCATGGCCCCCGGCGCACAGTTGACGCCGGACGTGGCGTGGTCGGGCCGCCGCTACCACGTGGTCTGGTCCGACAACCGCGATGGCGACACGGACATCTTCGGAGCCCGGGTGCATGGGAATGGCACGGTGGAGGACCCGGGCGGCATTCCCATCTCCACCGCCATCGGGGAGCAGACCGTCCCGCGCCTCGCGCACCACAACTCCAAGTCCATGGTCGTCTGGGATGACACGCGAGGCGGCCCGCACCGCGTCTGGGGCGCGCGGCTGGGTGAAGACGGCGACGTGTGGGATTCCACGGGCTTCGCCATCTCCCAGGGCGACCAGCCCCAGGAGTACCTGCCAGACGTGGCCCAGGGCGCTGACCTGTTCTTCACCGCCTACGCCGGCGCGGATTCCTTCCTCCCCTTCGGGCCGAACTTCATCCTGGGCACGCGGGTGAATCACCACACGACGGTGAAGGACATCCCGGCCCTGCCACTCACCCAGGAGGAGTGAGGACAGGGCCCGGCGACGTTCGTCAGCGCTTCGCCAGGAGCGGGCGCGGGTCGAACGTCACGCGGATGCGGGAGATGCGCCCGTCCTCGACGTGGCTCCAGTTCGCCACCGGCAGGGGGGCGCCTTCCGAGGGCTGAATCTCGAACCAGGTCAGGACTTCGGCACCGTCCACGAAGCGGTGCAGCACCGTCACCTGGGGCGACACCTTCCACATGCCGTTGACCAGGCCCTTCACGCACGCCTCGGCCCCCTCCGCCGTGCCGAGCGCGCCGACGAAGCTCACGTCGGGCGCGAGCGTTGCGCGCAGCTTCGCCTCGTCCTTCTCGCTCCACGCATCGAAGTACGCCTTCACCACTTCCGCGGGACTCCCCATGTTCAACCTCCGAGAATGTCCTCCACCCTCCCCCACCTCGCTGACAGCGGAGTGTCAGGATTGAGCGGGCTGCTTCCCGAGGAACGTACGCATCCACCCCGGCTCAGCGCAGGGCGAAGCGCCGCCGGTAGGCGTCCGGCGTCAGGCCCGTACGGGCCTTGAAGCGGCGTCGGAACGAGGTGGTCTCCGCGTAGCCCACGGCCTGGGAGATGTCCTCCACGGTGCGGGGGGTGGTCTCCAGCAGGTGCCGGGCGGCTTCGATTCGCAGGCGCTGGACGTAATCCAGCGGGGTGTCGCCGGTGGCCTTGCGGAAGCGGCGCAGCAGCGTGCGCTCTCCCAGGCTCGCCGCCACGGCCGCGCCCGTCAGGCTCACCGGGCCGACGAGGTGCGCCTCCAGCCACTCCTGGGCGCGCAGCACGGCCTCGTCCCCGTGGCCCCGGGGCACGGCGTGCACCGCATAGGGCGCCTGGAACCTGCGGCCCGGCTCCACCAGGAGCATCTTCGCGCACAGCGCCGCCAGCTCCGGCGAGGCGTGCTTCGCCACCAGGTGCAGGCACAGGTCCAGGTAGGCCGTCACGCCGCCCGCGGTGAGCACGTCGCCGTGGTCCACCAGGAGCAGCTCCGGCTTGAGCGCCACGCGCGGATAGCGCGCCACGAAGTCCTGGGCGAGTCCCCAGTGGGTGGTGGCCTCCCGTCCATCCAGGAGGCCCGTCTTCGCGAGCAGGAAGGCCCCGGCGCATACCGCCGCCAGCGTGGAGCCCCGGGCATGCTGGCCCGCCAGCCAATCCGCCGTGGAGGGCTCCGCCACGCTGCCCTCCAGGTCGCCGATGACGGCGGGGACGAAGACGACATCAAAGCGCTCGGAGGGAGCCGGCACCCGCGCGGCGGCGAGCTCCAGGCCGTGGAAGCTCCGGATGGAGCCTGCTCGAGCGGCCACCAGCTCGGCGGTGAAGGGCTCGCGTCTGCCCTGCTCACGGCTCAGGAGGTTCGCCATGGCGAACACGTCCAGCGGCCCCGTCACGCTGGAGGCCACGCAGCCCTCCAGGGCCAGCACCGCGATGTGGAGGGACGAGGACCTGTCGGCCATGTGCGCTTGTCGGTTTCCGCCCGGACTTTGTCAATCCGAGCACTGCCGCCGGAAGCGACGTCTGGATATTCAGCCGGACAACGGACGACAACGGATGGAGGAGAACCCCATGGACAAGCCTTTGGAGAACGCCGCGCTGCTGCTCATCGACATCCAGAATGACTACTTCCCCGGAGGCAGGTTCGAACTGGACGGCACCGACGCGGCGGCCACCCAGGCCCGGGCGGCGCTCGACTTCTTCCGGGAGCGGGGGGTGCCGGTCATCCACGTCCGCCACGAGTCACCGCAGCCGGGGGCTCCGTTCTTCCTGCCGGGGACGCCGGGGGCCCAGATTCATTCCCGAGTCGAGCCCCGGCCCGGCGAGGCGGTGGTGCTCAAGCACTTCCCCAACAGCTTCCGGGAGACGGACCTCCAGGAGCGCCTGCGGACGCTGGGCGTGAAGCACCTTGTTGTCACCGGGATGATGACGCTGATGTGCGTGGACGCCACGGTGCGCGCGGCGGCGGACCAGGGCTACACCGTCACCGTGCTGCCGGATGCCTGCGCGGCCCGTGCCCTGGAGTTCAACGGCCAGAAGGTCTCCGCGCCGGATGTCCACGCCGCGTTCCTCGCCGCGCTCGGCATGGGCTACGCCCGCCTCGTACCGACGGCGGAGTTCCTGGCCCAGGCCGGGCGCTGACGCAAAGGCAAGCCTCCTATTGAACCGTCACGCCGATGGCATAGGCGCGGACCTGGCCAGGGTCGAGGGCGCGGTGGTCCTTGGAACCCGCGGACCAGGTGCCATTGACCCTCGGCATGTTCTTCCCGGGGAGCTGCCCAGCCCATGTCAGGCCAGGTGGCTCCCTCGTCGCCGCACAGTGGGTTTTCCGGGGTGTTATGCCTGGGCGCCATGATTGACCACACGGGTATCGGTGTCGCGGACGTCGCGCGCTCCGCCATCTTCTACGATGCGGTGTTGAGCGCCTTGGGAATGCGTCGGGTCGCGCAGCTTCCCGAGGGCGATGGACGCGATGCGGTCGGCTATGGCGTCGACTACCCTGTCTTCTGGATTGACCGCTTCCATCCGCACAGCGTGAAGCAACACACGGCCTTCGCGGCCCGGAGCCGCGCGGAGGTGGACGCCTTCCATGCGGCCGCGCTGAAATCCGGAGGCACCGACAACGGGCCTCCCGGGCTCCGCTCCACCACGCAAGGCTATCCGCCGGGCTACTACGCCGCCTTCGTGTTCGACCCGGACGGCAACAACATGGAGGCCCTCTTCCGCGAGCGATGAGTCGAGTCCGCCGAGGCCCCGCTCACGCTCAGCGCTGTTCTCCGGGATTCCCGCCGGGAGGTCGTGAACCTCACTGAGGCGCGGCTCCCGACGATGATGGCATGAGCTTGGAGAACACCGAGCTGGCGGAGCGGTGGGAGATGCGTTGATAGCGCGCATAGGCCTCCACGAGCGCGCTGCGCATGGCCGTGGCCTCCGTGGGCCCATGCCGCGCCACGGTGGTGGCCAGCGCCTCCAGCAGATAGGCCTCGGGCGCCATCAACGTTCGCGTGAGCGCGATGGGGCTTGAGCCCAGCGTCTTCAGCACCGGGCCGAAGTACTGCTCGCTCATGCACGCCAGGACGACGACGGGTCTGGGCGTGCCCCCCGGCGGCGACTCCACCGAGGGAGGCGCGCGGTCCATCAGTCGGTCATGCCCTGCCCACACCAGCAGGTCGGCCCGGCTCGCGCCCGCCGCCGCACGCAGGAAGTCCTCCAGCGCGGTGTCAATCCGGTCGCCCGCATAGGCGTGGAGCCGCAGCCGCACGGGCCGCTCTCCCTTCGCGGCCGTCCGCTCCAGGACGAGCACACGCAACACCGCGGAGTCCGCCGGCCCCGCCTCGCGGCTCACCACCTTGAAGCCGGGAGCCCGGGAGAGGAACCGCTCCGCCCCATACATCGCACCCCAGTAGAGATTCGTCTCCAGGGCGCGAGGGGCGCCCGCCGGTGCACGCCCGCACTCAATCAAGGCGTTGTCACACAGCGGGACGAAGACCTCGACCTCCACCGCGGGAGGCGCGGCCAGCAGGCTCAGCAACACGAGGGACAACACGGTGGACCTCCAGGAGTGACTCGAAGAGACACCCCTGGCCCGGCCATCCGTTCCCTCGGGCGTGAAGCGCGTCCACGCGCCCTACCCGTTCGTCACTGCCACTTGTAGACGAGGCCCTGCGCGTTGAGTCCCCACACGGAGCCATCTCCCGCGGCGGAGATGTTGCGCAGCGCGCCGGGCACCTTCTGCCAGGCCGTCCCACTCCACTGGTAGACTTGGTCGGAGCCATCCAGCGCCCAGATGTTCTTCGCGTTGCCCACGGACACGAAGGTCATGCCGGCGGGGATGTTCCAGGTCCACTTGGTACCGTCCCAGCGAAGCACGCGGTTTGCGTCCGGAGGGTTGGTCGCCCACAGCTCGCCATCCGCGCCCACGGAGAGCTGGCTGACGCAGCAGCCCTTCTTCTCCCACGCGGAGCCCGTCCACCGGAACAGCGAGCCGCCGTTGTCCAAACCCCAGGCCGTGTTGGCGTTGATGGCGGTGACCTGCTTCATGCCCGTGGGCAGGTTCCAGGTCCACTTGTTGCCCGTCGCGTCCCACTTCAGCACGCGCAGCGAGTCCGAGGGATTGGTGGCCCACAGCGTCCCGTCCGAGGCGGTGGAGATGTTCGCCACCGTGCCGCCCATCTTCTGCCAGGCCGCGCCCGTCCACTTCCAGTGGAAGCCCGCGGTGTCGAGCCCCCAGACCGCGTTCGCGTTCCCCACCGAGATTTGCTTGAGCGTCGCGCCCTGGGGCCCCGGCTGGAGCACCCACTGCGGCGCCGGAGCCGCCAGCAAGTCGCTCCACTTCATGGTGACTTTCGCGTCCGTCTGCCCGCCGAACGCCACCGTCTTGTCCGTCGTGCTCACGGTGATGCCATACACATACCGGGCCCCCGGCTTCTCCCATTGCGCCACCATCCTGCCCAGGGCGTCGTAGGCGACGATGCCCATGCTCACGCGGTTGTCCGTGTAGCTGTAGGCCCAGAAGGTGTAGCCCTTCCACTTGATGACCGGACACGTGGCGGCGGCGGCCCCGGTGCCGGGCCCCTGCGTGCACGTCACCTTCATCCCTGGGGGAATCGCGGGCGTCGGCGCGGCAGGAACCTGGACCACCACGGGGGGCGGCACCAGCTCATCCCAGGTCATGGTTATCTTCGCGTCCGCCTGCCCGGCGAACGTCACCGTCTTGTTCGCGGGGTTCACGGTGATGCCATACACATACCGCGCACCCGGCTTCTCCCACTGCGCCGCGAGCGCGCCCGTGGCGTCATATGCGGCGATGACCATGCCGATGCGGTTGTCGCCGTAGCCGAGCGCCCAGTACGTGTAACCGTCGTACTTGAGCACCGGACACGTGGCGGAGGCGGCCCCCGTGCCGGGGCCCTGGGTACAGATCACCTTGGTGCCCGCGGGGAGCGCGGGAGGGGGGCTCGGCGGAACCTGGGCAATCGCGGGGAGGGGCTGCGCACCGGCCGGGGGGCTGGCGGTGACGGACATCAAGCCCAGACACAGGGCCGCGAGGTTCGCGAACTTCAGGGCTGGTTTCATGGGGGGCTTATCGCTTTCGGGGGAAGCAATGGCTGCGCACGGCGCGACAGCAACAACCAGGCCAGTACCCACTCCAGGGGAGCGAGGCCTGATTGAAGCGCGCGTCGGGTGTGTCAGGAGCCGCCCTCGCGGGTCTTGACGTGTCCATTGACGTGTCAGCGCGACGAAACGCAGCGATGGCACCTGGAATGACCACATGTGCATCTCTCCGCCCACTTCACCGTGGCCTCGGGAGGCCTCGGCGGCGAAGCTCGGTGCCTGGGGCATGCGGGACATCGCTCCACCCGGAGGGATACAAGAGCGCCATGCAAGAGCCCCCGCCCCCACGGCCTCTCCACCGAGGCGACCTCTACTGGATGGAATCCGATGAGGCACGAGGGTCGATTCCCCCCATCGTGCATCCCCACCTGGTGATTCAGGAGGATGTCCTCAACCACTCTCGCATCCACACCGTGGTCGTCTGCGCGCTGACGTCCAACTTGAAGCGCGCGAGCGAGCCGGGCAACGTGCTCCTCGACGAGGGCGAAGGCAACCTGCCCAGGCACAGCGTCATCGTCGTCTCCCAGGTGTCCTCCGTGGAGAAGACCCGGCTGGGAGAGTTCATCGGCACCCTCTCCGCGCAGCGAGTGGAGCAGGTCCTCGCGGGCCTGCGCTTTCAACAGGCCGCGTTCTTCAACGGCCGCTGACCCGCTGCACCCAGCGGCTCACTTCATCCAAATACTCGCGCGGGAGCGCATGGCCGCTGTCGAAGGTCTTGTGTGTCTTGCGACGGGACGGGGCCGCGTCGAACAGCGCCTTGCTGTCCGCGGCAGGAGCGAAGTCGTCCTGGTTCGCCGTCAGCAACAGCCAGTCCTGTTGAATCCGCGCCATGTGCCGCGCGGGAGCAATCTCCTCCATCGTCGGGTCGATGTGGGGCGGCACCATCGTGACGAGGTGGGTGACGCGAGGCTCACGCGCCGCGAGCAGCAGCGCCACCTGGGCCCCCATGCTGTACCCGGCGACGAGCACCCGAGGCGGCTTGCCCTTCGCCAGCACGGCGGTGAGCAGCGCGTGGGCGTCCTTGACGGTGTCGGCGACCATCGCCACATACGGCCCAGGCTCGCCACGGTGAGCCCTCTTTGCGAGCGCACCCGGCTTCGCTTCGGGGGTCGCCCGCTCACCGTGTCGTCGCGCATCCAGGAGATAGACGCGGTACCCGGCCCGCAGCAGCGTGTCCTTCAGCACTCCACCGTGCGTCGGGGCCGCGTCCGACAGCCAGTCCTCCTTCTTGCGGGTGAGGCCGTGCAGGAGGACGGCCACTGGCGGGTTCGCCGCGCCTCCCTCGGGATTCAGTACCACGGTGGGGATGCGTTCTCCGTCCGAACCCCGGACCTCCAACGGCGCCACCGGGTCGGCGGCGTGGGCCAGGGAAGCGGACAGCAGCAGCAGGTACAGCGGGAACAGGCGGGTCATGTCGGGATTCCTCGAAGTGAGAGGCCCGCTACCTTGCGGTTTCCGACGTCAGCCCCGCGTCAATGCGCGGTTGACCTCCGGTTGACGCGGCGACTGATAACCTGCGGCCCTCTCCTTCCAAGGTTCCCTGCCCGCCCCCGGGCATCCCCATGCGAGTGCTCATCGTCGAAGACAACCGCGACCTCCAGGCGAACATCGCCCGGTTCCTGGGCGCGGACTTCCAGTTGGACTTCGCCGCCACCGGGCCGCAGGGACTCGCGCTCGCGCTGGGCCATGAGTACGACGTCATCGTCCTGGACCTGATGCTGCCGGGCCTGGACGGCATCGAGCTGTGTCAGCGCTACCGGGAGCTCGCGCCCCGGCTGGTGCCCATCCTGATGCTGACCGCGCGGGACACGCTCGATGACAAGGAGGCGGGCTTTCGCGCGGGCGCGGATGACTACCTCGTGAAGCCGTTCTCCCTTCGGGAGCTGCGCCTGCGCCTGGAAGTCCTGGCGCGGCGCCCCGTGCCTCCGAGCGGACGACGGCTGACGGTGGGGGCGCTCACCCTGGAGCCGGACACCGGCTTCACGCGGCTGGGCGAGCGCACCGTGCGCCTCAACAGGACGGAGGCCATCATCCTGAAGCTGCTCATGGAGGCCGCGCCCAAGCCCGTCTCCACGGAGAAGCTGGCCCACCAGCTCTGGGGAGACGAAGCCCCGGAGTCGAGCGCGCTGCGCACCCATGTCTATGCCCTGCGAGGCGCGCTCGCGGAGCTGGGGATGAGTCCCTCCATCACCACGCGGCGCAACGAGGGCTACAGCCTGGATGCGCCCCAAGACTAGGTCGGTCCGAGGCCTCCTCCTGGGCGCCATGGCGCTGTCGGCGGCGCTCGCGCTCGTCCTGATGGGAGCCTTCTTCACCGCCTTCAGCTACGACCTCGAGGACGCCATCTTCGACCGGCTCGTGGCCACCGAGGCGGACCGCCGCCCGGACGCACCGAGCGTCGTCCCGTCCGGAATGACGACCTACCTGGGCCACGCCAGCCTGCCGCCGTGGCTCAAGGAGTCGCTGCCGGAGGACGCACCCCGGAGCGAGCGCGAGGTCTTCACGCAAGAGCATGGACACTTCCATGTCGCGGTGCGCCCGGACGCGGCCCGAGGGCTCACGCGCTACGTGGTCTTCGACACCACGGAGCTGACGAGCACCACCCGCCACCTCCAACGGACGGCCGGATTGCTGGTGACCAGCGCCCTCTTGGCCCTGCTGGGCGCCGCGCTGCTCTCCCGCTTCGTCGCGAGGCGGCTCAGCCGTCCCCTGGAGCAGCTCGTGGCACGGGTCCAGGCGGACGTGACTCCACGCCCTGAAGAAGACGGAGGCATCGCCGAGGTGCACACGCTCGCGGCGGCCCTGCGCGCCCGTGACACCCGCATCCAGGAGCTGCTGGAACGCGAGCGCGCCTTCAACCGTGATGCGAGCCACGAGCTGCGCACCCCTCTGTCCGTGGCCCAGGGCGCGGTGGAGATACTGGAGCTGGACCCACCTTCGGACAGGGAGACCTTCGAGCGACTGCGCCAGGCGGTGCGCCACATGGGCCTGCTGACCGAGGGAATCCTCTGGCTGGCTCGCGCGGGCCGCTCAGACGAAACGTGCGGACTGGTGGGCATCACCCGCGAGCTGGCCGCGCTGTACGGAGGCCGTCGCCAACACGAAGGCGTGGAGCTGGTCATCGAGGCCTCGGCCGAGGTGCTCGCGCCACTGCCAGGGGCCGTGGCGCGGGTGATGCTGGGCAACCTCCTCAAGAACGCGCTCGACTACACGAGCCAGGGGCGCATCGTCATCCAGGTGGCCCCTGGGAGCTGGAGCATCCGTGACACGGGCGTGGGCTTCGGACACGTACAACCCGAGCACGAGGGCTTCGGCGTCGGCCTGTCGCTCGTGGAGCGGCTGGCGCGGCGGTTCTCCTGGGAGTTGTCCATCCGTCCCCTGGAGCCGCACGGCACGCGGGTTCTACTCTCCTGGCCTTCCGCGGGGCCGCGCGAGACGTGAGCACGTCACCGCGCAGGAACCGTGTCACGTCGAGCGACGTGGAGGCCACAGGAGACAAGCCCGACACCGAAGCGCCCAGCTCCGTCGAGGGCAGCGCGGAGGCAAGCCGTGGCGCCAGAGCGTCAGCGCCGTGTCAGCTCGAACCGATGCGCGCACCCGCCTTCCATGGCGGTCCAGCGTGCATAGCGATGCGCATGGACATGGAAGAAACCGAAGCCGGTCTCCACGAAGCGCACGGAGTCGAAGTAGGTGGCGACCCGCTCGCGCAGAGGAGGAGCCACGCGGCTCAGCAGCCTTTCGGCCAGGGCGTCGAAGGTGTCGATGGCCTTGTCGTGGATGTCGATCAGGGCGCCATAGGCCTCCTGGAGAGAGCAGCCGGTCCGCGACCAATGCCGGAGGACGAGGTTGGTATTCAGAGAGCCCTGCTGGAAATCCTTGGCCAGACTGGCCAGGTCGTTCTGGATGCCCATGACAATGGAGGCGCGGAGGCAGAACTCCCGGTAGTCGTCGCTGCGGGCGAGCGCGTCCGGCAGCTCGACTCCGCAGCAGGCCTCCTCGTAGATGAGGGTGGGGATGAGGCCAATCGTGAAGGTGCGCAGCCGCAGCGCCTCGGCCGACGAGCGAACGTCTGGCGAGGGGCCGCGGCACAGCTCGCCCGCGAGGAGGGCATGCCTGGCGAACTCTCTCATCGAGAGCACCCAGCGTTTCCGGAGGGCGGAAGACCCGCCCAGGCGCTCAATCGCATCACCTGTCTGGACCCAGGCCTCACGGTAGGGCGTGCGCGCCTCCTCGGGCAGAGGCAGCCCCGCCATCGCGGCGAAGTCGAGTTCCAGCGCCTCCATGCGGGTGGGTGACTCGGCGACCTCGTCGTCCCACAACAGCCACATGGTGACATATCGCGTGAAAGCCAGTGCATTCTCGAACGGAAGCATCGAGGCGGGCCCTCCACCGTAATGACGGGGACTCATGGCCCGCACCGTCTCCAACTGGTGCGGGGTGGGCAGCAAACCCAGCCCTTTCATCCAGGAGAGGGTTTGCACCTAGAGGTCGTCCGCATGGGGCGACTGTTCGAGCGGCGCGAACCATGACTCGGGATACTTCAAGGCCAGCCGGAATATCGGAGTGCCCGGCGGAAGCCTGGCGGTCTCCGCTATCCGGAGCATGTGCCGTGCGTGGGATTGCCCAGGGGAAAGGCCCAAGTGTCATCCTCCCATAAAGACAAGCGCAGGGCAGGCACAGGCAGCGATGCGCGGTTTCATTCCAGCATGACTGCGGGCTCCTTCTCCGCGGACGTTCGCGACACGAGGGCCACGCAGTCAACTCAACATAAGACTGGAATCATGGCAGGCAATACAAAACACAAGAGTGCATGCCATACTCGTAAGGGGTATCGACGAGAGGAGGAGGGCCTCACCCGGTCAGCCGGTGGAGCAGGCGCCGGCTGGAATCGGCGGTGAGGCGAAGCCCACGGGGACCTGGAAGATTCATCCGCGCGAAGTAGGATGCGCGCATGCTCAAGGTCTACGGCTTCTCCCGAGTGAACAACATGGCCCGCGGCAAGACCCGCGACCTGCGCGTGCTGTGGGCGCTGGAGGAGATGGGTCTGCCGTACGAAATCGTGGGGATGGATCACCCGCGGCACGACCTCGATACGCCCGCGTACCGCGCGCTCAATCCGTTCGGACAGATTCCGGTGATTGACGACGACGGCGTGGTCGTCACCGAGTCGGGCGCAATCCTGCTCTACCTCGCCCGCAAGAGCGGCAAGCTGATGCCGCGCGACCTCGCCGGCGAAGCGCAGGTGCTGCGCTGGTGCGTCGCGGCGCTGAACACGATTGAAGTCCCGCTCCTGAGCGCGTGGTTCGTCGATATCAGCGGCGGCAAGGGCACCCCGGGAAGCGCTGCGCTTCACCAGTGGGGGAGCATGCGCCTGAAGCAGCTCGACGGCTGGCTCGCGGGCAGGGAGTTCGTCGCGACCCACGAATTCACCGTCGCTGACCTCTTGCTGACGCATGTGCTGGGCGCCGGCACCGACGAGAGCATCGTCAAGGACTACCCGAACGTGCTCGCCTTCCAGCGGCGCTGCATCACACGCCCGGCCTGGAAGAAGGCGTTTGACGCCTACTGCGACCGCGTCGAAGCCGGCTGAGCGCGGGGACAGCGGGGCCGCGCGAAACGTGACGGCCACACGGCGAGCCGTCAGTCGTCGCGGGCGTTCCTGACGTCCGGCTTCTTGCATCCCGGTGTCATGCAGAGCTGGCCCATGACCACGCCACCACCAGCGCCGGGCTGGAGGTCCAACTGATTCGTGTGGATGCGAATCCGGACGAAGGGGTGGCCACAGCGAAGGTCCAGGTCGGAGTCATGGGCCTCCGGCGTGCGCGGCAGCCCCTGGAGCTGGAGCGCGAGCGGCTTGTCCTGAAGCTGCCGGGACACGAAACGCTCATGCCGCCACTTCACGAAGCCCGACGGCAATGGTCGTTCCAGCTCATGGGCGTCCTTGTGCTCGTGGACGGCGCGCGCACGGGCTCGCGTCGAGCGAGCCTGCTTAACTGCCCTGGCGAACAGCAGGGCCCTGTCACACGGCTCGCACTCATAGAGCCGGAGGGTGCGCGCCTCCGTGTCGGCATCGAGCGAGGGAATGTGGAACACCTTCGTCGGCCGCACCCGACGGTTGCACTCCGGACAGGCGGCTCGGGCCTTCAGGTCCTCATCGGAGATGCGCGCGGGCTGAACGTCCCAGTAGAGCGCGCCGGTGAGGCCGAACGGCGCTGGGAAGCGTCGAGCCTCCTCCGCGCGCTGGAGCAGGATCCTCGGGAGGCCCTTCGAGCGCTTCAGGGTCTCGAGTTCCCGCACGAGCCAGTCAGCCTTCACGTCCTCCACCTCGGGCCGGCGGCCGTCCGCCAGCCACTCCACCGCGCCTCGCGACAGGTCCTTGAGCGTGCGCGGCGTCTTGTCCTCCGCGTCCGGGTCTCCGGCCTCCTTGAGCACCGCCGCTAGCGCGTGGGCGCTCGACTTCGCCTTCAGTCCCCGCCGCTTCAAGTAATCCCAGAAGCCCGTACCGAAGCGAACAGCGCACTCGTCGAGGTGATGCGCGCACCGCTTGCGCTCCTTCGCGGTGAGCAGGTCCGGCGCCAGGTGCTGAAGTCCGACCAGATACTCGGCGGGCAGCTCCACCCGGTCGCCACCGAAGCGCTGGATGAAGTCCAGGGTATGCGCGACAACCTCGGCGTCACTCGCGAAGTCGAACAGCGAGCTGCCGCTGACCTCGCCCGCGGCCCGCCAGCCCGGCTCCTCGAGAGACACGGCTTTGATCTCCTCGAACCGGTCGCCCTGCTCCTTCGCCAGTCGCTCCAGGACCTTCCTCGCGGAAGAACGGGCCTGACGCACCGTGCCCGAGCACCACGAGGTGAAGCGCCACTCCCCTGTCTGTCCGGGAAGGCGGTAGCGCACCGGCCAGGTCTCCAGCCCGGACAGCAGCTCGACACGACGCTTCATCTCGCGACGGCTCAAGGGCTGGAGGCCCACGCCGGGCATCAACGCTTCGTACGTCAGCGCCTCGAACGCGTTGCGAGGCCTGAGCACCCTCGCCTGGAAGAGGTCACCCTCGGGCAGCGGAATCTTCAGCTCCATCAGCCGGGCGCGCATCGGCCGCAAGCGCTCAGGGTCCTCGGGCCGCACCTCGATGCCGATGGGCGCGGTGAAGTCACATTCACAGCTCGCGCAGGCCACCACCTCCGGCTCGACGGGCACGCCACACGCACAGCGCAACGTGTCCTTCCCGGGCGGGACATATGCCAGCGCCGCTTCCCGACGGTGCTTCTGCAACAGGACGAAGTCGGTCTTCACACGCGGGTCGGTGTGAAGCGCGGGCAGCGCGCGCCTCTGGCCCTCCCAGAGCCAGCACCGCACCTCACCATCGAGCGCGAAGCTCGCAAGCTCCCCACGCCCGCCCTTCTCCACGGCGAGGTCGAGCAGTGATTCCAGGAGCACACGCAGCTCCGGAGCCTCGGCGTCGGTCACGACACAGGCGAGCTCGTAGGGACTGCCAAGTCCCTCCAGGTCGAGCAGGGGGCGCTGCTTCATCGCTTCGAGGAGCTGGGCGACGGAGAGCATCTGGCCCCTGGGTCGGCTTCGCAGCCAGGCCGCTTCCTTCCTCGGTGCGTTCTTGAACTCGATGCGGACAGCCAGCCCCGTCAGCCCTTTGATTCGCACGCAGACGCTCCCCGAGGTGACACCCAGGGGACGACTTACCCGAGGACAACTCTCACCGTCCATCCAGGGAAGCTGTCAGGAGCCACCGTCGCGTTTTCGAGGAGCGGCGTCCCGAGGCGCCGGACCCGGCTTCCGCATGGGCGCATGCCAGACCCAGACAGGGCGCCCTGAAAGCTCGCCGATGGAGGGCTCGGCCGGATTGGCGTCGAACCCCACCAGCCACAGCACGTCACCGGGCACGAGCCGCGTCACGTCCAGCGACGTGGAGGCCACTGGTGAGAGGCCCGCCACCGAAGCGCCCAGCTCCGCCGAGGGCACCGCCACGGTGGGCAGCACGGAGAACGACTTCCAGCCACAGCGCCCCACGCGCTCGGCGGCGTAGAACAACACGCCCTGGCAATCGAGCCCCGCTCCGCCTTCACGCAGGCGCCCGCCCAGCACTTAGGGCACGCCCAACACCTCTCGCGCTGCGAGCACGAAGCGCTCCCTGCCAGGGGGGACACCAGACGTTCGAGGCGACTCCGCCTGGGCATGCACCGCGCCGGGCAGGGCGAGCAGGCAGAGGCTCAATCCCAGCCATGAACTGGCGGCCCATCGCGAGGCGCAGCCGCACAGACTCGCGCCGAAGCCCTTGCACATAATGGAGACCATGACCGGAGCGTGGCACGCCACACGGCTGCGCGGCAAAGCGACACATGTCTGACGGGGCCTCGATGCCAGGAAAACGCGGGCGGCTTGGACACCGCTCCCCGTCCGCGCGTCCCCTCGGCGCTTGCTAGCACGGGTGCACTCTCCGCTTGAGGGAGGGCAAGCAGGCACCGTGGAACTTCGGCTTCTCGCCCCTGGGCGGCGTCCGGGTTGAGCCAGGCGGCGCCCCATACCGCCAGGCACCGTGGGTGACCGAGCGCCGCACGGCCCCGAGCAGGCTCGCTGACAAGGAATGATTGATAGAAGACCCTGAGCCGTCTCAGTTGAGATTGCCACGGACCGCGAGCAGGAGTTGGCGGTTCCTCAATGAACTCTCCGGGCCTCGGAAGACACCACCCAGGCCTCCAGTCACATCCGCTCCGGTTTTTTCGTCCTTGTATCAACCAGCGTCAGGAGGCCCGCTCCGCCATTCCGGCAGGCGACCTCTCCGCGACTCACGGAGCAATGTCTCATGGCCCGCAAGACTCCCATCGAGCGCTATCGCAACATCGGCATCTTCACTCACAACGACGACGACAGGACCACTTTCCGTGAGCGCATCCTGTTCTACACCGACGCGAATCACACGAACGGAGAAGCGCGCGGCATCACCATCACGTCCCCCGCCACCACTGGCTTCTGGAAGGGAATGGACCAGTCCTACCTGGAGCACCCCATCAACCTCGTCGACGCTCCCAGCCACCGGACCCTCGTCATTTCCGAGGCGCGGCGTCCCATGCAGGTGCTGGATGGTGCCTGCATGGTGTACTCCGCCATCGACAAGGTGCGCTTCGATTTGGAAACCATGTGGCGCCGGGCCAACAAGCACAACGTGCCCCGTCTCGTGTTCGTCGACAAGATGGACCGCCCGGGCGCGGACTTCTTCAGGGTTCGTGATGAGATATCATCCGTGAATCTGGATGCCCGCCCCGTGCCTGTTGTCATTCCGATCGGCGCCGGGGACGACTTCAAGGGCGTGGTCGATCTGCTCAAGATGAAGGCCATCCTCTGGGACGAGGCCTCCCTGGGCATGAAGTTCGAGTACCACGACATTCCGGCCGAACTCGTCGATGCCGCCAAGGAATGGCGCGGGAAGTTGGTCGAGGCGGCGGCCGAGGCCACCTCGGACCTGCGGCACAAGCACCGTCAGGGCAACCTCTCCGAGGACGATCTCAAACTCGGCCTGCGCACCCGCACGCTCGCCAACCAAATCCAGCCCATGCTGTGCGGCACCGCGCTCAAGCACAAGGGGGTGCAGCGCATGCTGGACGCGGTCGTCGATTACCTGCCTTCGCCGGTGGACATCCTTCCGGTATTCGGCACCGACAAAAACGGAGGGAGCACCAGCCGCAATGCCGACGACGGCGAGAAGTTCTCTGCGCTGGCCTTCAAGCAGATGACCGCCCCCTCCGTCGGCCAACTGACCTTCGTGCGTGTGTACTCGGGTGTGCTTTCCAAGGGCGACACCGTCTACAACGCCGACAAGCGCAAGGAGGAGCGCATCGGGGGCATGGTGCGGATGCACGCCCATGAACGGCAGGAGGTGGAGGAGCTCCGCGCTGGCGACATCGCCGCGTGCGTGGGACTGACGGATGTGGCTCCGGGCGAAACCCTGTGCGCTCCAGATGCCATCGTGAGGCTTGATGTCGAGGGACCCGCCAAGCCGATGCTGGACCTGGCCGTGGAGCCCAAGACCCAGACCGAGCAAGAGAAGCTGGGCATCGCGCTTCGGCGCCTGGCCGAAGAAGAGCCATCCCTCCGAGTGAAGACCGACGACGAGTCCGGTCGGACCGTCATTTCAGGCATGAGCGACCTCCACCTGGAGCTCATCGTGGACCGCCTGAAACGGGAATCCGGCGTGAAAATCAACGTGGGCAAGCCCCAGGTGGCGTACCGCGCAACCCTCCGCGAGACGGTCGAAGAGGTCGAAGGCAAGTTCATGTTCAAGGGCCAGTCCGACGGCCAGGACCAGTACGGCCACGTCGTGCTCAGGCTCGAGCCAACCGAAGAAGGCACGGGCATCGAGTTCGTCGACGCCAGCCAGGGCGGAGTGATTCCTCGCGAATTCATCCCGGCCGTGGAAAAGGGCATCTACGAAGCCGCCACGCAGGGCGTGCTGGCCGGATATCCGGTGGTGGGCGTCAAGGTCACGCTGCTCTCTGGTTCGCACCGCGACGGCGAATCGAACGAAATGGCGTTCAAGCTGGCGGCCATCCGCGGCTTCAAGGAGGGCTGCCGCAAGGCCGACCTTGTGATTCTCGAGCCCGTCACGACCTTGGAAGTGGAGGCGCCAGCAGACAGCGCTGATGGCGTGTATGGGTGGGCGAATCCTCGCCGCGGCACAGTGATTATGAAAGAGCTTGCGGGTCCTGACATCGTCCTCACGGCCCATGTGCCTCTGTCTGAGATGTCCAGCTATTTGTCCTCGCTGCGTCAGATGACAGGTGGCCAGGCCTTCTGCACGATGGACTGCACGCACTACGAAGAAGCACCGCCTGAGGTGGCTGAAGCCATCAAGGCCGCACACGTCAGGTAAGCGCCTCAACCGTTCTTTCCGCGCTCCCCCGCCACCGCCACCCGTGGCGAGGGAGTCGGCGACGCGCCACGCGGGCCATTCAGAAACAGACGTCCAGGGGCGAGATGTCTTGGATTCGGCCGCCCCGCAAGGCCTTGCCAGAAGCGCGGGGGCCGCCGCCTCAGACTGCTCCCGCACCCGCCTAGAACACCTTGTCCCAGCCGGTCTTGAGCCAGTTCTTCACCGCGCTGGCCGCGTCACCCCAGTTGTTCCCATGCGGCCCGGCGATGTCGATCATCCCGTTGACGCCTCGCGCCTTCAGGTCCTCGGCGGCCTTCACCGGGTCCTTCGAGTCGCCCCACACCGAGACGGTGCCGGCGGGCAGGAAGGTCTTGATGGCGTCGTCGGTCAGCTTGTCGTGACGCACCACGAAGGTGACGGGCCCGCCCAGCTCCTTCGCCAGGTCGACCATCTTCTGCGCATCCGCCCCCTTCACCTGTCCCTCGGTGGGCGGGTTGATGGCGAGGATGGCATTGGGGAAGCGCTCGCGAATCTGGGCGCCGTACTTCTCCATGTCTCCGAAGCCCAGGTTGAGCATCAGCTTGTCTTCGGAGATGCCCACCTTCTCCAACTCGTCGAGGACGGCCGGAATCTGGTCGCCCTCCTTGATATCGAGCTTGAGGCCGCGCCCGGACTCCTTGCCCATCGTCAGCCACTCGTTGAGCGTGAGGTTGTCTCCATCCTCGTGGCCCTTGTCGTGGCGCATCTCCGGAGTGTCGTTGTTGATCTCCTTCCGGATATCTCCCTCGAACCAGTTCGCGCCGCTGTTCAGCGCGGCCTCGAACTCCTCCTTCGTGTTGGTGCGATGCGCGTTGCGCGCCTCGGAGAGCGGCTGGCCCTTGGACCAGGTCGTGTCCACCGGCGTGGAGGACTCGGCGGACTTCGCGCTGACGGTGTTCGCCTGGAAGCTGTCCGTCTGGGAATAGCCCTTGGGCGCGGTCGTCGGAACAGGGGCCTTCGCCTCGGCCACCGGAGCTGGCGGCTGCGGCTTGGGGAGCAGCGGGACCACCCTGGGACCAATCCGACCGCCGTGCTCAAAAGGCATGGTGCGACCTCCGATTCTCAATTGTCGGGGAATGGCGGAGAAAAGGTGCTTGGGCTGGCACGCGGTCCACCCCGCACCGCGTCAAGCCCTAACATCCTCCCCGCGCTGAAGCCTCACACCCCAGCAGCGCCGGGAGAATCGACCGTGCCCCAATTCCTTCCCACCCGCAGGGCCCTCCTCGCCGGTGTCGCGGCGACCACCGCGGGACTCGCGCTCCGCCCCCAGTCCGTCCAGGCCGCCGCCCCCGCGCGCGCGTCGCTCAAGGACCCCGTCCGCCTCTTCTTCAACGAGAACCGCTACGGCCCCTGTGAGGGCGCCCAGCGGGCCATCCGCGAGTCGCTGCATCTCAGCAGCCGCTACGCCTCGTCCGACAGCATCTCCGCCCTCACGCGCCTCATCGCCGAGCAGGAGGGCCTGACGCCGGAGCACGTGCTCGTCACCGCCGGCTCCTTCGAGGCCCTGACGCTCGTCACCGCCGAGTACGCGACGGGCGGAGGCGGCGTCGTGTGCGCCAGGCCCAGCTTCCCCGTCGTCGCCGACTATGCCGAGCGCGTCGGAGGCAAGGTGCACCGCGTCCCCCTGGACGCCTCACTGACGCATGACCTGGAGGCGATGGAGGCCCTCGTGGGGGCGAACACGAAGCTCGTCTCCGTGTGCAATCCCAACAACCCCACGGGCACCGTCGTCGACCCGGTGCGCCTGCGCGCCTTCTGCGAGGCGGTGGCACCTCGCGCCACCGTGCTGGTGGACGAGGTGTATCTGAACTACCTGGAGCCTGTGCCGGGCCAGTCCATGGTGGACCAGGTGCGCGCGGGACGGAACGTCATCATCACCCGCTCCTTCTCCAAGATCTACGGACTGGCGGGAATGCGCGTGGGCTACGCGCTGGCCCAGCCCCACGTCGTCAAGCGACTGGCCGGGCTGCGGATGGCCCTGCCCAACCCCACGGCAATCATCGCCGCGCTGGCCAGCCTCCAGGACCCGCTCTTCCTCGCGCGCATGCGCAAGCTCACCGCCGAGTCGCGCAAAGTCACCACGCGCGTGCTGGACGAGCTGGGGATGAAGTACGTCGGAGGCCACGGGAACTTCCTCTGGATACCGCTGACCGCGAAGCAGCTGGACCTGCCCGTGCGCTTCGCGCCCCATGGCTTCCACCTGACGACGACGCCGGATGTCCCCATCTCCGCGGAGGTGTCGGCCCTGCGCCTGACGCTGGGCACGGTGGAGGAGATGCGCGCGTTCGGCCCCCTCCTGAAGAACATGCTGAAGACGTGAGGGCAGCCAGACGAGCCTTTG